>Ga0160429_1000023_pt1 | contig 230799 bp, 250 predicted proteins | sample SolpanmetagenomR_FD_108199 | JGI IMG/M metagenome (GOLD analysis project Ga0160429, IMG submission 108199) | Solar panel surface microbial communities from Lawrence Berkeley National Laboratory, California, USA - R | ecosystem: Engineered > Built environment > Solar panel > Unclassified ... | reverse complement strand
CACCCCCTCCCTCCTCTGTCTCCGCCCCAACCCCTACCGCCTTCCGCCCCCTCTTCTTCCCCGACCCCACCACCGGCGTACCGCCCCCGCCCGCCGCCGCACCCCCGGCGGGGGGTGGGGCGCGCCGCCCCGCCCGGCACAGGCGCCCGGAGGCTGGGTGGTGGCGGGGGTGGGGGGGGGGGGGGGGGGGGGGGGGGGGGGGGGGGGGGGGAAGGTCTTCAGGGCAATCAAGCACGACAACGACTTACATTTGTGCGGCGATTCCGATTCTGCCTTCATTCAGCAATCCAATCGCATACTTGTAACCCTGGCCTTCTTCTCCGAGAAGAGCATCCTTCGGTACTTCTACATCGTCGAATGTAACAACACAAGTACTACTCGCCTTAATCCCTAGCTTCTTCTCCTTCTTCGCAATCTTAAATCCCGCTGCGTGCCTCTCTACCAAGAAAGCCGTGATGCCTTTGTATCCCTTTTCAGGGTATAGGTTCGCAAACACGATGAAGAAACCAGCTTCATTCGCATTCGTAATCCACATCTTACTCCCATTAATCTTGTATCCATTCTCCGTCTTCTCCGCTCTTGTCTTCAGCGCAAACGCATCGCTGCCACTAGCCGGTTCGCTTAGACAGAAACTTCCCAATGTGTCTGACGCCAGTTTCGGAAGCCACTTCTCATGGCTCTCTTTCGTGCCGTACTTGAGTATCGCCGTGTTGACGAGGGTATTGTGTACATCCACCATCACTGAAACGCTGGGATCCACTCTCGCCAACTCTTCAATGGCGACGATGGCGGCTGTAAAGTTCATGCCACTACCGCCGTATTCTTCTGGGATTTCGATAGACATGAGGCCTTGCTCGAAGCATTTCTGGATCAGGTCGCGATCCATTGCTTCTGCTTCGTCCATGTCGCGGACGCGGGGCAGCATGACTTCGTTTGCGAATTTGGAGACGGAGTCTTTCATCATGCTCTCGATGTCGGAGAGGTGGGAGATTGGGGAGGGCTCGACATCGCTGAGGTCTTGAGGCTCGCCAATGGTGGTTTGAAGGAGCCGGGAGGTGGTGATGAAGGTTCGCGCGTGTCTGTTACGAGGGTATCAGTGGTTGGATAGTCTTGTAACTTGGAGAAGATATTACTGTATGCCAGGCAATACGGTCTGGCGTTTCCTCAGACATGCTTGTCTGCCTACTCGGCTTAGCGGCCGTATAGCTTTGGCGAATGTGGACATGCTTGTTGCAGAGATGGCGAAGCAGAAAATTGGGAACGCAGCGAGGCGTCGTCCTCTTTATCACAAGGTGGCACTGGAAGCGATACAGTAGTCCGAATGTCACCGATACCGAATTGTTCGAGTACAATGATGTCTCTTAAAACTTGAAACGCGAGGTAGGAAGAACGACCTCGGTAAGTGGGTCTTGCTGCGTTTCAGAGCTGCATGAAAAGATATCACGGGCATTTCAGCCAGGGTGGTCAAAGTAAAACCCTTGGGAGCATAATAGCAAGCATCACACAAGAAGAAGTAATATTGAAGGAGAAGAGAGTTCATTTGTTCATTAGGTTTCTAGGTACAGTACAGGAAAAAGGATACCACAACCAGTCATCTCTCCTCATGCCATAGTCTTCTCATCCAGTTCTGTCTGACCTCTACCAGTTAGGTAGCGGAAAACCCCAACAATAGTTGCGACGAGCGATATCAGGACCAAGACTGGGACTAAAAATCCCACAATGTCAAGAGAAGCGGCCCGAATCACAGGGATTGTTATCTCCTGATTGTATACCATTTTGCGCAATGCCTCGGACTCGAAGGTTAGATTGCTGTAAGGGGATTTGGTCAAAGCAGATAGATCCGTAAGTGCCTGTGCCCCGAGTGTGTGATTGATGTATCGCCCAGGATACTCCAAGTTGTAATAACCCCCAGCACCATATCTTCCCGGCGTCCAGGCTTGCGTGTAGAAACGTCTTTCCCAAAACCAAGCACCAATGCAACCAGGCAACAAGATCAAAGGTGTGAGGATGAAGACCATCTTCTTGATCTTGGACTTGAACATCTGTCTTCTTTGAAAGTTCTGGTCACGTCGAATGAAGAGAGCCAGTCTCAGTGCAAGGTAGATGACTCCTGCAACGAGTACTGTTAAGCCGAAGAGGTGTGAGACAGCCGAGGCAAGAGGTGAGACACCGAGTTGTCTGTACTTGAGCCACGACCAGGAAACCTTGCCGACGGTATGGATAGCCATTTGCTGGAGAGTGTTGGGTCCAGTGACGTTGTAATGGACCGTCTGGTTGAGGAGGAGCGGTTTTGCATTGCCGACATTAACGACCTGTCTGGCATGAAGAAGGTTCTCGTGGATGATGGGTTTCCTGACGTATTGTCAGTAACGACTAGATGGCTGAAGGATACAGGACAGGCAAATACTCACTGAAGCACGAACTGGAGAGCCATTTGGACAGAGGTTGTTGATAGATGAAGTAGTGTTGGTGTTGGGGGCGTCTTTCAAGAAGAGTCGAATCGAAACAGTTGGCTTAAACTGTAGCTCAAGCGCAGGTAACAAGTCGTCAATACACAAGTCCAAAAAGAGCTATTATGAAGCGAAAAAGCTCTGGGTTGATGAAAATATTTGATAAAGCTGATGTTTTGAGATGAAAGGAGGACGAAGTTAATGACAGAAAGACGACGTTAAGTAGCCTCGTAATCGAAGATTGTACTGTCATTGTTCCGATGGCAAGAGCATGAAGCAGCAGTCACAGAAGTCGTTACTTCCTTCCTTTTATAGTCTTGGCGTATTGTTACTGGATCTATCTCGATAAGGTACCTTGCGCGAGCACAAAACAACGAGTATAAAATCTCTTCGCGAACAATTATAGGATAATTTGAAGACGTATCGGAGTCTACATATCCTATAAAGAGCGGCAAATCACCCTCGAGCGCTTACGGCAACACAGATAGTAAATTCCCATCTCCCAAACTTGAAGGAGATTCGATCAAAGCTTGAGACTAAAGCACTCCGAAAATACTACAGCAATCTACTTCCTTTATTTTCCTTTATCCTAACACCTCGTGCCCTTTAGATCTTGATCAGAGCTTTATTGGGATCACACCATGAGTGACAACACACCTGTAGAACAGCAGCAAGCTGCAGCTAGCACGACATATCATCAAGATGTCATCACTGCCGATGTGTTTCGAGACCGGGAACCTGAAGGCTGGGAAATGTTTCAATTCCGCGAGACCGAACAAGAGCAGGTACGTTAGCCATTCCTTCACACTAGGTTTTACCCATGGAAAGGGTGCGCTGGCTCTCTTAAAGCAGTATATGACTTCGCTACTGCTCGCTCTGCTCACGTGTTCTGTGTTTTATGTTTTGGAGCTTGTGAAGTTCTGAACTAACAGTCACGCAGATTGAGCGCGCCTGGGACGTAGAAGACCTGGCCGAGATTGACAGGCTCTGTGGTGCTGCGCTGGAAGATCCTCACCTTCCAGTGCTCCGTCGTGCGAGATACGAGCTCTACATCTCCATGTCCCCCAGTCGTGATGCTCTTGAGCACGTATAGGCTGCTGAGAGGATGTTTGTCTGCATTCAACAGCACATTGACGAAGGCAATGCTTCACAGTACTCTATCGACGTGCTGCAAGACTTGGAAAAGCTAGCAGGAATTTTGAGAGAGCACATGGTGAATGTGGACCAAGATGGCACTGTCATTCAGAGGAAGGGGGACATTCGTGGTGGCAACTTCTTCCAGTAAGTAAGACCCACAGCAATCCACACACCACTCTCCTCGAACAGCTGGCTGTCACTAGACTTGGTTGCATTTCGAGCGACCAACAATGGAGATAATGACTTCGTCCTGCCTCAGCTTGACGACCTTGAAGACCCACAGCAAGCTCCTCAAGACCCCAAAGCCATTCACTTATTTTACATGTTGGCGGTATCCAGACTCGTACAATAGACACATAAGAACACGCTTTGATGCACTGTCGCTAAGACTCCTGGATAGATAATCCTCTTCAAGGTCAATCTGGTCTTCCCACAGCCTCATCACCTGTCACTCGCCACTAGAATACCCTACAATCGAGCAATCCTCTGCTTGCTCATGAGCCAATGTCTGAACTTTCCATCATTGAAGAAGGAGGAGATGATGATAGTGCGATGATAGGCACAAGTCCACCGCGACGATCTGCTGCACCAGTTCCTTTCTTACCATCCTCTGAGGCTGTTGCTGGTGAGCGGCTTGTCCGTGGCGAAAAAGTGGAGGGTAACGATGAAAGACCTATTACAATTGCCTATCAGCCTTGTGGGAGTCTACCTCTTGAACCATCCTCAGAACCTGCTGTTGCTAGAGAGTTTCCTTGAGGTGATGAGGAGGAAGGTGAGCAGGGAGAAGAGGAGGAGAAGGAAGAGAGTGGCGCCCAGATGCGAGGCCTCCCTTCTGATGAACTCATTGAGTAAAGAAGTCCACCTCACTCGATTATGCCAGACTAGCCAGCTTCTTCTTCACCTGCTACTCGCCGAGCAGAACGTAGAGCATCTCGTCATGAGGTCCCCCCACTACCATCTCTTCTTGAACAAAGTCCTTCAGGCAGCGGTAGAAGAGTTCAGCCTGCCAGACGGGCCAAGAATACTAGTACTGCAACAATCACAATAACACACTTCAAACCACATGAAGCTCACATTCTTTTACTTTGAAACACAATGAATTTGATCGCTTGTCCAAACATATGTTGTGTCTCATTTGAAGCGAGACATTGTTGCCATATAACAACACTTTGACTCTGCATGCGCGTCTCATGCCCATATCTCTCCTCTCGTGAAACTCAGCTTTACACACAGGAGAAACACAAATACTAATACTACTAGTACGACTGTTCTCACAATAATTTCTCGTCTCGTTTGGCGACCTAGACCGTCACCTGGCTCGCGCGGCATTTCATAAACGAAGTCCAATATCACTGTTCCAGCTTACCAACTGTAGTACTCCCTTAATCATAGCTTCTACATATCATCACAAATGCGAGTTATCATGCTTCTAGCACTCTTATCCATTCACAGGCAATGTTCCTTGCCGTCTTCCATCGTCGCGGCTCATGAGTCTGACATGTACCGTTCTTATTCATACAGCTGGTGCGTTCGACCTTGCATCTTTTATTGATTATACCGACACTGTTTACAATGCGTTTGGACTGTATCCTCTTTACCCCGCTTCTACTCTGCTCAATGCTTCCTGATGTTCGCGGCGTGCAGCACATCCCTTCCTTCCACATCATGGGGCTTGTATCGTGGAAGAAAAACGGTCGTCTTTCGAGGTGCTTGGAGTATGCTGAGCAGCAAAGTCCAGGACTTTGTCGAAGGATGCTGAGATACGATACCCGAGAAGAACACATCGTGGAAAATCCTCTGCGAAAAATGCTGTACCTGAAGAGGGAGAAATCCACATTTGAGCAGTATCACACCTTTGCTTACAGTTGACAATGTCTGGAAGAAAGCGTTAATGTTTGAGCATGTTCGTAAAAGTTCTATGTACAGCAGTATGCTTCAAAAAAGTTCGTAATGTCATTCCTGCATCACACTCATTCGTCGGCTGTTCCCTGCAGCCTTGTTTCATCAGTTGAAAGCATGAAACGTAAACTCATTTTCCTTGCTCGTCTCAAAATCGTCAGTATTTTTGTCGTTAGCAAACACCCATTGACTCCCTTGAGGCTGGTCGTGTGGTGAAGTGTACCTGAAAGGTGTTTTGGCCAGGTAGAGCTCTGAGATCTGATGCCTCCATCACCGACGGCATCACGGTGCTGGCGTGAGTCTCTCGCTACTCGTCGCCATAGCTCTAGTCAGAGCTCTGCAGATTATGTTCTCGACAACAATTTTCACTGCCTTGCCTCATTGAGGCCTGGACGACGAGCAGTCCAGATGTGTCTAACCGAATTAGCTCTGCTTCGGGTCATGGATATCGAGACAAATGTACTCACATCAAGCTATATGCATGAATCTTGCGCGATACAACGGCACTCTTCACGTTGTCAATCATCGTTCTCACAGTCTTTTCGTCCCAACCAAATGCCTCGCGGAATGGCTTGATTGAAAACGTTTCCACCGTCTCCGCCATGCCGACGACATGCCAACGTCCGATCTCCCTTTCCACTGGGTTGCTTGACCAAGAGTTGTATGGTGCTCGAATAACTGCAACATGCTTGATATCGACGTAGCCAGCCTGTCGCAAAATATCTCCTGGGTTATTGGGGTATTCCACCGGTCTATGCATTCTTCTTGTAGCTGCTTTCACATAGTTGTACCATTGAGTGATGGGAGTGCCGGACAAGCTGCCGTCGTCGCAGCGAGGTTCGAAGTCGATTTCGACGTGCTCAATGTAACCTTCTCCTGGTTTGAGATGTCTACAACAGTAATTGATTAGTATGCTGTAACAGCCCTGGACGATCCCAGCTTCAAATACCTGAGAATCATGCCATAGATGCCAAGCCAGGTCGATACCGTGCCACATGCGCTACGCAAGTGTGCCAGATGGAATGTATCCTCGCCAACAGGCCATTTTGGATCTTCTATATCGCAAGGGACTTCGAATTTGAGGTTCTTGAGGATGCTGGCCTTATTTTAGTATAGAACATAGTGTGTGAATCACAGCTGATCATCTACCTTGGAGGCTGTAGGTTCGAGATATCCAGTCCTATAACCTAGATATGGTTCAGTCTAGAACAAAACTCTTCGATTGTCCGCCTTCTTAATCATACCGAAGCCTCCTTGTACTCGCTGATGTTGAAAGTCAGCAACGATATTCTTTTCACACCCGATGCTCTTGAACGTACGTGACAACATCCAAGGCCCATATACCTGATCCACAACCGATATCGAGAACGTTGAATGGTTTTGCCGTATCAATTGGAGCGCAGAAGAGTTGTTTGTTGCGAGCTTCTGTAAACATCTGATGGTAGATGTCTAAACGTTCTTTCTCGAGCTGGAGCAAAATTCATATTTAGTGGTGGCTCTTGTTTCGCTTCGTCTTGAAACATTAGAATTCTTTGCGTACCTCATCACAGGGAAACGGGTAGATGCCCTTGTGGTATGTGTGAAATTGACGTCCAAATTCCGTATACCTTCCACCAGGTCCGTTGTCCTTGATATCGGGACTTCGACTTGACGAAGTGATGGCGTGTTGTTGTTGCTCGACTGCCGGCTTGGCTCGTCTCATTCTGTAGAGCTTTGAGCACAAGAAGCAGAGGAGAAGGAGGACAGGTATGTGGATGAAGACGTTATCATGGATCATGGCCATTGTGATTGTATTGCATAGCGAGATTGTAGGTTCGGGCATAGGAGATGGTCAAGAAGTGAAACAAGAGAGACACCTCCACGCAGGGCTTTGACAAAAGGCCAATCTGAATCACCCGCCCCACATCTCCACGATCAGAGATGCTGTTACCAATCAATCGGTAGCACTGCAGAAATAAATTGGAGAGAATTGCCGACGCTGTTATTTATGTCCCATCCTACTGAATGCCTATTGCATGCTCGTATAGCTGTATCTATGCAGTATGTGTGCGAGATCCTATCAGGGTTGAGCTCTTCTTTTGTGTATCAAAAAAGCAAGACAATCGACCCGATTAGTGGGCGAGATTGCACTAATTATGCGGCACGGCATAGCGCATACGCCATCTGAATCTAGTCTGTCGGGTCTCAGACTTAGCGCGGGAGTGACCCGGTATTATCACAAATGCCTTTATGTATGTAGTCCTTCGCTCCGAAGGTACTCTTTTACCAAGTTTTCGGGAGTCATCCAGGCTGCCGGGATGTAGCGGGACTGCTTCCACTGCTTCCTGTAGCAGAAACATAAAGGACTAACAGATCCTAAATAATCGCCGCATATCTCCAATCTCCTGCTGTTGTCTCAAACACTACAGTAGTCTCAAACAACCCTCATCGTCTCCGTTCATCCTCAGCCTGCTGGAATATGTTTGAAGCCACTCACGTCAGAGCACTGCAAAGAACATATGGCGAGACAAAGCTACTATGCTGGAGGATGCATCGTAGCGAGGAGCTTACGAGCTGTCCTACAGTATTTCGACTTGTCATAATAACACCAAATGATGATTCGAATGCTTCTGCTTCATAATCCTGCCAGGCTGCTAGCATTTTATCCCACTTCTGGCATGAAAGGCAGGACAGAAGACCAACAAATACTTGATTCCCAGCACATACACCCTCGTCGACTCTTCACCATAATTCCGAACAGCGTCTCTGAAGTCTAAAGCACAAACTGACATACACTGAGGAGCCAGTCATGGTTCATATTTCATGCTTACAGTACCGGCGTCCATAGCAATTTGTAATAATTTATTTTCACATCTGATTTAGGCTGTAAACACGGGGTGGCGAGATTGGGGTATCGTCATCCATGTAGAAGAGGTTCTTAATGATGCTTCATGTAAACCTAAGAGAAAGCTTGTCTGAACCACCTCAGCACTACAGTACTAGGTAGTGAGACCCGTAGCAGAAGATCGCTTCCATATCGAAGCTCAGGAAGTTGTCGTCGACTACTACATAGAAATAGGCGTTCAGCTATTCTGAAGCATAAATAAACCCCTTTTAGGATCGGCGAACACATTCTCCCCATTCGATGCACTACCATACTACCACACTACTCCACTTTCTTGGAGAGTGCATGCACCGTCAACAAGGACGACGTCCATTCACAAGCTCACCACTAGCAGCGTACGCTACGTAGACAGAATGCCTCATTGACCATTGTCTCGAGCACTAGCTGTATCTCTTTTCCCAATGCTCAACCAGGTTTTTGCACAGCGCTCGAAGCGGTGACAACGTCTTCACATCTCTACATGACCCGATCAATCTTTACTGGAATTATAGGAACAATCCCAGCCGTACGTATCTTATTCTGGAGCTCTTCTTGAAATGCCACCTGACAGGGACGTCACAGGTCCAAGAGTCTCCTACTGAAACATCGCCCTCTTCGTTGCCATTCAGCACTACCTCACCTGTGTCAAGCACCCCATCGCGACGACAATCACTGAGCAATTCGACCGTACCCCGACCCGCGACTGCTCCTACAAAAGACCGTGGATGGAACACCGCACCAACCAAATATCTCTTCGTGCCATCGTCTGATCCCCGTCCGAGTAATATACAGCTGCGGCTACCAACACCAAAGTCCTCGCTGGGCGCCGTGTGTCCTCCAAGACAGGGTGTCAAGCGTTCTCTAGATACTACTGGGGTCTTCCTTACACCATCGGCTGTAAAACCTACTATCAAGAAGCCCAGACTTTATAACCGACCAGCGTACAACCTACATCCCTTCAATTTTGTCGGTCCGTCAATCAATACTACCACCCCTCCATCGCCGCTCTTCTTCTCCAACACACCTTCAAAGGCTCGACCTTTATTGCCACCCCGGTTCTCGAGCTCGGAAGCTGCGGCGAAGATGTTGAGTAAAACACAATCAGAAGATTCAGGGATAAAAACCGTGACGTTGGCGCGAGGATCGTTCACCGGGAGCCCGCCACTTACCAGACCTACGCCAAGAAGTTGGCAGTCCGCAGAGAGATATGCAGGGGCAAGATCAGACACACCGGAAACAGGCGATGGAAGCGAGTCGTTAAAGTTGTTGGCTCAGATTGGTATCACAGAAATTCTGGAATACGATGATCGTCCAACTTTCATAGTCGATTTGACAGATACTGCTAATTACAGTGGAGGGCCTTCTATGCATGTGCTTTATGCCAACGCAATACTAAAAAGTTATCCCGGTTTGCTTGAGGCAATATCACAAAATGTGGATGACAGCGCAGAGAGTCCACTGGCACCTAAGGTTCAGTCTCAATTCAAGGCTTGGGTTCTCTCCGCACGGTCTGGTAGGGACTCTTTCAGTCAAGCTCTGCCAATTTTCGGAACTGGCTATATTCTTTGGAGTGGATCAACCATCAGGAAAAGACTACGTATTATCAAGGGTAATCTCTCAGCAGAAGCGGCAAACTATGTGACCAGCACCTCGGCACAGATCCTACAGCAGCCCTCCCCAGCTGGATCGAATGTGTATCGGCGAGATTCTGATGAACAGGATGACTCCGAACTTCCTTCAAGCCCCAAAGCAGAAGAACCACAAGATTATTTCGGTGCAATGTTGGCACCTGTTCCTGAAGCGACCTCCGGAAGATCAGATAGTATAAAGGAAACGGTGGAAGATTTTCCAATGCTTCTGCCATCTGAGCGCCATACAGGCACACAGGCAACGACTATTGGGAACGACCTGTCTAGAAGATCGATATCAGGCGATTCGATAACTCCCAGGCGATCCGAGACGTTTAAAAACGAGTGCGTACTATCTGCAGCTGCGGCGGGCGATGTTGACAGCTTCCTCAGTAGACCTGACAGCCCGAAAGAGGTCGGATTCTTTGACTGGACGCGCTTGCCGGTGTCTGATAACCTCCCTCCACACATACAATTTGCAAGGTCGGTCAATTGGGCTGCAACACCACTAGGACCTATTGAACACTGGTCAGCGGACCTGCGACAGATGTGCAACCTCATCATGGCAAGTCCTCATCCAGCCGCAATGTACTGGGGTGACGATCTCGTTGCCATCTACAACGAGGCATACGTGTTGCTGGCAGGTCAAAAACATCCGAAACTTATGGGTCAGAGTTATCGCGAAGCGTGGATCGAGATTTGGGATGACGTGAAGGATGTTTTTGCAGGTGCTCAATTGACCGGACAAGCAACAATGAAGGTAGGCGCTCGTGGCTGCTTTGACGTCGTTACGATATTAACCCGAACACTACAGGACGACGACTGTCTCTTCCTTAAACGGCACGACTTCTTGGAAGAGACGTACTTTTCGTGGTCAATCATCCCGTTGGTTGGTGGCGACGGATCAGTGATGGGACTGTACAATCCTGCTTTTGAGAAGACTCGAAGAAAGATTGCAGAACGACGAATGCTCACTCTGAGAGAAGTTGGTGAGAGGACTGCCGCGGCAAGAGACATCAAGAGCTTCTGGGGCGAAGTACTGGAGTCACTCAAATGCAACGATTTCGATACACCAATTGTGTTACTATATTCAATCTCGGACGACACAGAGACGGATGGCTCATCGATCACCTCTAGCAGTGCCTCAACTGCCAAGCAATGCTATTTAGAAGGTTCATTGGGTGTGCCTGAAGGACATGTGTGCGCACCATCCAATGTCGAGCTTCGCACGAGTGATGAAGGCTTCATACCAACATTCCGGGAGGTGTTGCGAGCACATAAGCCTAGAGTCCTTGACTCGATGAAGGGCGAATTGCCAGAGCACTTACTCGAAGGACTAGATTGCAGAGGTTTCGGAGACGCTACCAAGGCTGTGGTTGTTTGTCCCATTCAGCCTACAACAGGGGAGTCGATCTTAGGCTTCCTCGTCATAGGCATTAACCCTCGCAGACCTTATGATGACGATTACGCTCTGTTTGTGCAGCTACTCAGCCGACAGTTGGCAACCTCATTGGCTTCCGTAGTGCTTTTCGAGGAAGAAATTAAACGTGGTCAACGCGCTGCCAAGCTTGCGGCGCTTGATCGAATCGAACTATCCGAGCAACTTGCAGCTCGCACGCAGGAAGCGATCGAAAGTGAGACCAAGTTCACCCGCATGGCCGAGTTCGCGCCTGTAGGTATGTTCATTGCGGACTCGGATGGCCGTATCACTTTCTGCAACGACACTTGGTACGAGATCTCAAGAGTGCCGCGAGACTCGCAAAGTACCGACAGATGGGTAGAATATGTTATGGATGAAGACAAGCAGCTCGTGCGACAAACATGGCACGACCTAGTTCACAAGACCAAATCAGCCAATGTAGAGTTCCGGTTCAAGGCTTCTTGGATGGACAGGAATGGTGTACGAGGTGATACTTGGGTACTCTTCAGTGCATATCCAGAGAGATATGACGATGGTTCACTCAAGAGTATCTTTGGCAGCATCACCAACATCAGTCAACAGAAGTGGGCCGAAGGCCTACAGAAGAGGAAAATGGAGGAAGCAGTGGAGCTCAAGCGACAACAAGAGAATTTTATCGACATTACGTCTCATGAGATGCGTAATCCTCTCAGTGCTATTCTGCAATGCTCAGACGAGATCATCTCATCGCTTTCCGAGGCAAAAAGACAGCAGAGTGGTGTCGACTATGCTACAGTTTTCGCGGATAGTATAGACGCTGCTCAGACTATTGCGCTATGTGCTCAACATCAGAAGCGCATCGTAGATGACGTTCTCACCCTCTCAAAGTTGGATTCCGCTCTTCTCATGGTCACTCCCGTCGACGTTCAGCCTCTGGCCGTTGTCCAAAGGGCCCTCAAGATGTTTGAAGGCGAGCTTCAAAACGCGGATATTCAGCTCAAGTTTGTTGTGGATCCATCAATCAAGACCTTAGGTATAGACTGGGTCAAATGCGATCCTTCAAGGGTCCTGCAGGTTTTGATAAGTAAGCACACTCTACCTCCGTCCTCCATTCATTCGCCTCACTCCATTCGGCATACATACACGTTGAGACTAACATTTTGGCTTAGACCTTACCACCAATGCTATCAAATTTACTACAACAGAAGCCAAGAGAACCATAATAGTAACAATCACGGCGTCCCTTGAACGACCTAGTTCAGTACCGGACCCCTTGGTGAGCTGGTTACCTAGTCGCGCGAAACGCACCACTACAACAGAGGGTGCTGAATGGGGTAAGGGTGAGGAAGTCTACATCAACTTCGCCGTCGAAGATACAGGGCGAGGTTTGACTACGGACGAGAAGAAACTTTTGTTCCAGCGCTTCTCACAAGCAAGTCCGAGAACTCATGTTCAATATGGTGGCTCAGGACTAGGCTTGTTTATCAGTCGTGAGTTGACTGAGCTGCAAGGAGGTGAAATCGGTGTAGCTTCCGAAGCTGGCAAAGGTTCCACATTCGCATTCTACATCCGAGCTCGGCGCAGTAGTGCACCCAAGCATCCAGTTGAGCAGCTACCACAGGTTATTGCCTCGCGACGCACAGCTGATGGCAAGCCTGCATCACGCAACCCAGCTCCACCAAAGACAAGAGACTTCGCAAGCGAGAATTCCACTCCATCCGCGGCAGCTACAACAATAGCCGCAAGCGAGAGAGCACCTCTCAAAGTGCTGATTGTCGAGGACAACCTCGTAAACCAGCGAGTTCTACAAAAGCAACTCAAGAATATGGGTTGCGTCACATACCTTGCGAATCACGGCGGAGAGGCATTGGACCAACTGCGAAATAGCTGGTACTGGACAGGAAAGCTTGATGTTCCTGATGTAGCACAATTGAACGTCGTATTAATGGATCAAGGTTTGAAACCACCCCAATACAAACCAAAGAATCAGGGCTAACGTAAGCAAACTAGAAATGCCGATAATGGGAGGCTTAGAATGTACAAAACGCATTCGACAATTAGAGAGAGATGGTAGCATTGTCGGCCACGTGCCGATTATAGCTGTGACCGCAAATGTGAGTGGAATTTTCAAAGCCTGTAAAAATCCGAATGCGCACACTGACAGCGGCTATAGGCAAGGGACGAGCAGGTCAAGACCATACTTGAAGCTGGCATGGTAAGCTAATCTCGTGTGTTGTTATTGAATGAATATTAATGAAGAACTAGGACGATGTTGTGTCAAAGCCCTTCCGCATACAGGATCTGATACCCAAAATTGAAGAGCTGAAGGCGAAATACCAGCCCGAAGGTGTACCACAATGATGGTAAATGATTCGACGACTAATATAATGATTACATTGAACGACGAGTTGGACGACGAGTTGAAGCGTAATTAAGTGCATCCGAAGACTTTAAAATTCATTGTGTAAGGAGTTGGGAGGAGTCAATGGACTGGGCAATAGCTGTTGTGTGGCGCATGATAAGCGCTGAAAGGATGTCTACTTCAACACAGTCTGTCACCAAGGGCAGTTTCATTTCACTTGTCGTCGGCAGACCGGGCTAGTTCTCGAAAGAATATGGGTTGGTCAGTACGAATCTTCGTTGCATGTAGGATTAGATGGTAGTTTCCTGCACATTGAAGCTCCACTGATTGCTGAATGGCTTCTGATGAGCAGCAGAGCATTGATATATACATGCCAAGGTTTCCCCGCAATCTTCGATACAGGTTCTCGTTGCAGAGCTGATGAAACACTGCTCTAACACAGACAGCCATCTTCCTGCCTCGTCTTCGCTATACATACATTGTGTTTACCCCCGCATAACTCAAGATGGTCTCCGGTCACTTATCACATACCGATGTCAGTACCACACCAAGAAGAATGCGGGAAAGTCACAATCACTGATATCCTCTACTCAGTTCTTTGCCAAACTCACAGACCTTCTCAACACGCGGCAGACGAAAGGCCACGGCTCAATATACCTCTCTCAAAAACGATGTACGCCGACCTGCCGTCCACCAAATACGCGTCAGCCTCGCTAACACATCCACCTCCTCAGTATCGCATCAAGCCACCACATCCCCAGAGTCATCCAACGCTGTCGTTGCAGGAACAAATCAACCTAGCACAGTACACGAAGACTTCTCCGATCTAAACGTATCAGAGCCACTTCCATTGATAGTGCGCGCAACAGATGGCAAGGGTAAAAGAGGGAAGACTGCAAAGGTGAAGATCAGCACGATAGTCAAGCCGGAAGATATGGAGTCGTTCTTCGTGAGGTATGCGGAGGTGTGTAAGGTTGGTATGATCGTGGGGCTGAAGAAGAGGGATAGGAAGGCGAGGAAGGCGAAGAAGAAGAAGGCTGGTACTGGAGCGACTGGAGCGGGGGAGAAGGCGTGAGGAAAAGATGTCTATGGATGGTAGAGAAGCTATGGGCAGGGCGCCTCGCTTGGCAGCATGTTGTTTTGCCATCTCGAGAAGGTTGTCGCACGAGGACTACAGCGAAGGCGAAGCTACAAGGCCAGGAAGTAGGTACCGACGCAACACTAGGCTACAGGCAGCGTCGCCTTTTGTTTGTGTCATGCGCCAGCTTTATCTGGACAATATCCGAAGGCAGCACGAGGGCATTGCAGAACTACGAAATTGAGGAATCAGTTGGTGTCACTGCTTCCGATGGCATGGCGAGGTTGTGGAAGATACCGCACACCTGCTATACAGTCGACTATACAAAGAAGCACGCAAATCTCGAAGCGAGCCACAAGAGGATATGAGTATCTAGCCAGAAGAATATCTTGGCCATTGCAGTAAGGAGTGCCAGTGTAATGAAAAGCTCCGCGAGGATGAATGTCTCCGACTTTCTGTCCTGGTGTTCTCCCTGCTTCATTCTCCTGCAGTCTTCAGATATACTTGCTCCTACATAGTATAATGCGTATATATCTGTACTAATACTTCATCATCCTTATTCGAATTCCGGGGTTTATGCGCAGCCATCAATTAAGGTTATACGGCATGGCCGGGACATTCAACGTCATAAAATGGTGAACTATCAATGCTCAACCTGTCTCTGCTACTTCAAGTAGGTAATATGTGTGACAGCAATATTGTTCCATAACACCCTATACCAGCTGCGAGTGCTGTGCCAATGTTTTGTGCATGATTTTCTGTGATATCGTGCTTGATCGACATTGGTTCGTGCCATTGGAATATTCGCATGATGTCGGAATCTACCACCCTAAGGGAAGACTCGAGCAGGCAGGATGATGAGGGTTTGTCGAGACAACAGACTGGGCATACCAGCGAGATCAAGAATCCAAAAAGGCCGAAGACTAGGTGAGAGTCTGGTCCTCAATAGTACAAGAGTAATAGCATTAATTTCTTCAGGCCGCCGAGGACATTGCGGGATAAGCTTCCATTGATTAAGGGCAGCCTGCCGTACTATACTGGACCATACTCTGTGGTGGGTTGCAAGTTATAGTAGTGTTACTTCTGAACCACACTGATGAGCTGACCTACAGGGAACGATGGAGATTGAGGTTCCTGTCAAAGAACCGAGACACTTCAATGACAAACTCAAGCGCAATCACACTCACATGCTCAGACTCGAAACAGTACTCATGACGGTCTTCTATCCCGCCGCTTTTGGTACAGGTCAAGGCCGACCACCATCAGGTCAGAAGAAATGGTCACGCGAAACATGGCTACCTCGACCTCGAGCTAAAATGGCTGATGGATATGGTAAATTCGGTGGCGTGGGAGCACTTGCTATACCTTTCTTTGGCCTGACTACTGGACTTACGAAACTACCAGCATACCGAAATGCAGCGTTGGCGGAGCATTGGCCGCCGTCCGAGAATTTTGTCACAGCTGGTCCGGCAGCCAAAAACAAGGAAGGTGCTCCCCCAGAAGGCTGCAGAACCCAGGCGACCTTTCCGTTACTGCTGTTCAGTCATGGATTAGGAGGGACCCGAACATGCTATGCCGGTATCTGTGGTGAGTTTGCAAGCTATGGGTTTGTGGTTTGTGCTGTTGAACACAGAGATGGGTCTGGCCCAAGGACTTTTATCAATTTTGCACCAGATTCACAGAGAGGTAACAAGAAAGAAAGAGAGAAGAGTGGAGATATACAGCACAATAATAAGCAGAAGAATGACAAGTATGATGTCGTGGATTACTACTTTCCAAAGGACAAGCCTTATGATACGAGCCCGAACAATGAGGATGGTGTGGATACGGAGCTCAGGAGTGCGCAAATTGATATGAGGATTGCAGAACTCGAGGAGGCTTATGCGGTCATGAAAGAAATATCCGGAGGTAATGGTGAACATATCGCAAAGATCAATCTTCGGAAAAAAGGTTTCGTTGGATCTAGCTCGCACGGGTTAGAAGGTATCAACTGGTCATCGTGGAAAAATCGAGTACTGCTCAAGAATGTCACCATGGTCGGGCACAGCTTCGGCGCAGCGACAACAGTTGAAATCCTGCGCAGCCCGAAACGCTTCGATTTCGTCTCCCAAGGTATAATCTACGATATTTGGAGTGCAGGCATGAAGAAAGCAGATGAGAACAACCCTGACACCCGAATCAAGTTGCCTATACTATCAATCAACAGCGAAGCCTTCAGCTACTGGACCCAGAACTTTGAACTGTGCAGGAAACTGATCGAAGAAGCACGAGCCGAACATGCCCTGGCCTGGAATCTTACCATTAGAGGCACAATCCACATCAATCACAGCGACTTTACTCTGCTCTACCCACATCTCTGTTCGTATCTTCTCAAGATGACAGTCGATCCACAACGAGCACTCGACTTGAACATCAACGCATCGCTAGAGTTCCTACAAACAGTCCTTCCAGAACCATACGCACAGATGCCCGCGCGAGCAATGCGAAGCGAAGGCATCCTCGAAACACCCATCATTGAGAAGATGGACGATATCCCCGAAGAACAGCTACACAAACCGCAGAACGACAAATGGCTAGCCGCACGGATTGCGATTCCCAATGAGCTACAATACAGATTTGACCCACGCGCGATATCCCATAGACGAAAGGTGCGCAAGAACAGGGGGCAGCCATTGGATCAGAGCGTGGATGATGAGATATGGATGCATATGGCACCGAGTGGGGAGGAGCTGAAGAGGCATGGGCATGATCCTCCACCAAGACCCAGGCATCTAGTTGGTGAAGACAATGACGGGCAGCATAGGCAAGAGCATGAGGGTGGTAGTGTTGAGGAGGATCACCATACTAATAGGAGAGGGCCGCAACAGCCTGGTGGGTGAGAGGTGGGGGATATCTTTGGAACACACTTGTGGTAATCAGCATAAAAGAGGATGTCTTTTGGAATATACAGAGGGCATATGACGGCACACCACATATCACGGACTGGGCATAAACTGAGAGGAGCGAGATGGGTTCGGCATCGGCGAGGGTAATATCGGAGGGACAGCTAGAGTTGTGATAGTGATGTACTTTCGTCGATGTAATCAGGATAGAAGGAAGAGAGGGAAGAGAGCCCGGAGTACTCTCGGCAAATCACAAATAGCTCTTGCCGTGCCTGCAGCATTTCGTCAGCGCCAAGTGCTGGGCTGGCTAGAACCGGGGAGGACTCCAGCTCATCACGAATCACTCGCAGTTCCCTCCTCTTTCTCTTTTGTTTCCTTGTCCACAATTTAATTCAATCTTCGACTCTGTCAGTTCTTGCTGCCCTGCTTCTTGTAGACAGTGTAACGAAACGAAAGAGTTTCGTTCGCAGCCATTGAGTGTGACTTCCACTGCCTGACAATTTACTTTCTACCAAAGAAGACCCCTTTTTCTCTCGCACCTGATTCGGCCAGGACGACTCGCAGTCAGCTTCTCAACGTTCATCTTTCACGCTTACTTCTCACTTCCTTCCAACTCAAACAAGACGACTAATCAAGTAACAACAACATCGTCCACAACAACATCGACCTCTCCGCATATGGAACAAAAGCCTGGCATGGACGCATCACCTCCAGGAAGCTCAGGCAGGAAACGTCGCATCTCTGCGGATGACCCTTCAGCCTCTGCTCCTGGTCACGAACCCAAAAAGTCCAGAGGAAGACCTAGGGTCGAGCCTGATGATGGCAGCGCTGCAGACGTAAGGCGGTCGAGCGCCACCGTGTCGCAATACTGAGACTGACATGAGACATAGCGACGTCGTACCCAGATCCGTCTCGCCCAACGCGCGTATCGGGCGCGTGCTGAAAACAAGAAGAATGGTCTCGAGCAGAAAGCAAGCAAGTTCGAAGGGATCATTGTTGAGATGCACTCTACCCTCACGAGATTCCACGACATGGCCGTGCAATCTGGTCTTGCTGCGCTCGACCCAAACCTTGCCAATGAACTTCACGCGACAATGCAAGAGTTTGAGCGGATGGTTGCAGAGGCTAGGCAGGAGGCCGCAGAACAGCGCGAAGCTGCAGACAAGGCCAATGCAAGTCATGGTAGCGACAGTCCACCCACCAACAATGATGGTGTTGGACCACCTCAAATGACTGTCGCCGACCTGGCACGACCATCTGTTCTGAAAGCTTCCGAGACCACATCAACGGAGTCTGTTCCATCAACCAATCGAACATGGCCATATCCTACTCCCTATGAAGATCATCAAGAAGCCCGAGCACCAGGCAGTGTCCCTACGGCTCAAATGCGTAGCAGTTACCCGGAGCCTCCTGCTGCGCCTGCTCAGGAGATAAACAGGTTACGAATACCTGCCAAAACCCAAGCTTTGCTCCGTCCTGACATGTTCCTCCAGTCACCCGGCAGCCTGGAATTATCAGCTCCCATAACCTACTCTTTCCTCGAATCCTCCTTCTCGCGTCGTCTACACCGTGCTTCACTCGAGAAAGCTCAATGGTTATTATCCCAACCCAAACTATGTGAACCCATCCTCAAGCAAATGTTTCGAGTCAGCTACAGATATCTAAACCTATGCGACATTCGCGACCAAATCGACGACCGATTGTCGAAGAATTCCTATCAACCTCTGGAATCATTTTACGACTTTCCTTATCGCAACTTCGGTGGTGCTGGCACGCACTTTACTCGTTCTGGAATCTCTAGCAGCACTATTCCGATTTTGCCTCGCACTATAGGCCCTGGACGACCTCAGATAAACGCAGAAGACTACGACAACAAACACGTCGACGACATTGAAGGTCTTGGTGGAGAGTGGTTCAGTCCTGATGATGTCGAAGGCTATCTCTACGAAGTACGTGGCATTCGCGTTGGTGAAATGGCGTCTCGGATTGAGACCGAGATGCTCGTTGAATCACCCATCCTTGATCATTTACCCAGCACCACTGCACCCGCCTTTGGTGGAGACATGGCAAACATGCCAGGAACCTACGTTTCCATGGACATCCGTAATGGAACGATGTTCGACGGCTCTCAACTTAGCACAGCACCACGCATCAATCTCAGCACAGACCTTACCACCATCAAACAAGAAGGCGTTTCTCCACCTCATGTTGGCAATGTGCCTACACCCATGCCTGACGGTCTTGCTGGAACTACCTTGCTCAGACGGAGTGTGACCATTGACGTTGAGCGACTTATAGAGGGTGAGTGTTGCAAGTTGGGTATGCTGAGTTCTACTGATACTAATGTGTCGTACAGAACTCGCTGGTACTGCCGTCTGTCTTGGGCGTTTTCCGGGTTTCAGAAGACTCAATGTCGAACGAGCTTTACAGGTGTCCGTGATGTGAAGAGATGGTAGACGACGTGGCCGAGATGTCCTACAGTGTACGAATGCTTTATCTGCTGGAAAACTAATTATTTCTCTTGTGTTTTTTAGTTGCTTGTTATAATGAAAAGGTGTATGAGAGGGAAGGAAGGTCAATGATACCCAAGCAACGGAGATGAATGTTTTCCTAGATAATTGTTCTGTACAATCAACATATTACACAATTCTGTCTATTCCAACTTCTCGTGTCAGAACCTGACCGTGTGTATTCTTTGTTCAGCAGGCTGTACTGTAACGTTACCATCACATCACGCATACAAAAGACAACCATTATTAGGACACAAAGGCACATATTGTGATCGAATCTCTACATTTAATCTACTCTACAATATGATACAAGAAGAGTCATTCGTGAAGAAGAACTATTCTCGTCTTGTCTCATCTTCCGCAAGACAATGTGTCGAAAGAGCTAATCCCAATGCTTCAGACATGTCCGTCCATTCACGGCACACCAAACCGCTGCCCCATTCCCAGTTGTAGTACTCCATGAGCTCAGGTCTAAACGCCAAAGAGAAAAAAAAGGTAGAAAAGTGCTAGGGTATCATGTAAAAAAGCAAAAAACAGCCTCCAAAATCCATGTTCTTGTTCTTTCGTTGTCTTCTTCTGTCCGCTTCTGTGGTGCGGTGGTGCTGTGGTGCTGTTCTTTTGAGTGTGGCAGGTACTACACTGTTGATTCTTTCGGTTCATGCTTGCTGCCAGGAGGTATCTCCTGACCTTGCAGTCCGAATGTCATCCTGTTGAGGTTGCTTTCCACAACCGTGGTTAGGCGCACGCTCACATCTTCCTCGCTATCCCATAAATTGTGTGTGCTGACTCGCTTCGACCAAAAGCCAACTCTCAATTCAATCCTCCCAAATAGTCTCCATCTCAAAATCACCCCGTCTCTCTGCGCCACAGACACTCCACCTCTTCCGACCCTTCTCAACCCACCATCCGCTCCTCACACCACCTCCCATTCCATCACCACTAGCTCGCCTCCTTCCACCTCCCACACCTCTAGCAGCTTCCTCTTCTTCCTCTGCATCAGCTGCAGCTTTCAGCCGTGCAATTTCGTACGCTTCCATTGCCGCATCTTCGCCGTCTGGTGTGTCTTCTATCGTTTCCAGTGATGAAACGGAAGGTGAGCGAGAGCGAAATGAGGTGGGTGTGCTGGGTGTAGAGGCGGTGAGGAAGCCGGGGTATGTCTCGTTGTAGGTTGATGAGGAGATTGTTCGAGCCAAAGAGGAGCTCGACGATGAAGAGTGCAGTTGAGGTGGTGTCAGTGGTGAGTTGGGCCCACTTGGGAATGGTGAGGTGGATGCTGTGTTTGGTGTTGGTGGTGGTTGAAAGACTTGTTGAGCTAGTGGTGAGGCTGGTCGACGACGGCCGAAACTGTTGCTGCGTGTGAAAGCGGATGAGTAGGCCGGAGGGGGAATGGACGAGTTGAGTAGTTCTTTATGTTGGTCGTTTGCTCTAGGTGTAATGTTCAGTTCTGCATCTTCTGCAATGCTGACAATGTCCATGAAGCTGGAGGAAGGAGAGTGCTCGAATGAACCTCTTGGACTTGCTCGTGGTCGTATCCTGGGCGAGCTTGACGGGCTGATCTGTCTGAGTGGTGATGTGGTGGGTGATGGAGAGAAACTACGTCCGACTGGTGCAGCTGGTGAAGACTGTGTTCTTGTCATTGGTGGTGCTGTCGGACTGTTTGCAGGTACAGCTTGTGGGCGAAGATAACCTCGTGAGTATGGCGAACGATTGCGGATGCGGTAGTCGTACAACTCTGGACGCTGAGACTGGAGGTATGCAGGACTTGAAGAAGTGAAGTTTGTTTCAGATGTCATTGATGACTCTGAGCAATTCGAGTCACGGGATCGTGGTCGAGTAGGTTCTGAGATGTGGTGTTGATCGAGGGAGAGAGAGTTGAGATGAGACAGCGAGTTGCCGCAAGATGGGGCATTGGGTGTCATTGCGATGGGGAGACAGAGTTGTTGTTGGAGGGGGCTAGAAAGTCAGTGAGAGCAGTGGTTGCTGCTTATACAGCCGACTCAAGTGCGAAAAGTGTCACATTGATGGAATGTAACGACAGGTAGTGATGCGCAAAATACAAGCAATTGGGCGAGATGTTGTCGTTTGCTTGTTGAGACGCGGCATGCAGCTCGAGGAGAGTTTGTATTGCTTTGCTGCTTGGCCGATTAGTGACTTCCAGCTCACCTGCCGATACCGTGCTCCAAACGAGACCCTTTACTATGCAGGGAAAGAGCTGATCAGGCACGAACCGGTGGTCTGGCTTCCTCGTTTGTCTAGCCTTTTTTTTGCTCTTTGCATGCACTTCGCTGATACCTACGGGGTGCTAGACAGATGCTACAATGCAACAAAATACATGCAGTAAGCAATCCTCAGCAAACGAGGACTCTGAACAGAGGACTATTTTCGTCTTGATGATCAACTTGATCAACTCCGAGACGGGACTTCTCCGGCCAATGGAGCATGATCCACGGCTCCAATTTTCAGACTTTCCAATACGAAGCACGAAGCACAAACCATGGACGAGACTTCTCTGACGGCTCTACATCCGTCTCCAAAATAGTAAGAAGATTCGACAAATTTCAATTGCTACTCTCATCATGTCATTTACAAGGTAGAAAGTGGAGCAACCCCCTGTCATCATCACCGACCGGACTAGCCCAAGACAGAACCACCGTAGCAAATCCAAAGCAAACAGCATCCTCATGATGTACTTGAAACGCCAGTATTCCCATCGCATATCCTTCTTGATCCCAATACGAAATGCGGACAACATGCTTCATCATTAGCTGGCACGACGCGCCAGGCTATAGTCGTGAGCTTTTGCAGTAAATATCCTTTCTTCATTGACCGTCTAGGCATACTCATACAATCACTGCTTTATTCTGGAAGCATGAGCAACAGTGCCAACACTTCCGACCCGACCACTCGCTTTCCTTACTCCGCTAGCACTGCGTGACTCGGTGTTGCTCTTCCTCAGAGGACTTGATCGCTTGTTGACGCTCAATGTGCCCGCACCACTGCCACTGCGGCTCGACGGTGTCTTGGATGCAGGAGAGATCTGACCAACCTGCTCACCAGGCACAGTCCACTCAGTCTTCGTTGTCGTAGTAGTAACACAGCTTGCAGCGCGCTTCTTGTCACTTGCAGCCACACCGGGTGATCGAGAAGATCGTCTTGCTAGCATGCGTAGCTGGAACTCTTCTTCACTCTCGGAATCACCTTGGACGTGTCGTTGAATAGACACAATCTCAGTGTGTGGTTGAACGACGGCATCGTTCTCGTTGTCAACATAAGGATTGTGCTTCTCCCCGTAGAGCTTACTGGTCTTACGTGGCTGACCTGGTGTAGGTGCTGGAAGGTTCTCATCTTGTGCTTTCTCGTTGTAATCCAATTCACCAAGAGCACGGCGTTTTGTACCTGATGGAGGAGTCATGGTCTGCATGGCTTGACGGCTGGATACTCTCGTGGGTGTTGACTTCTTCAGTAATGACATCTTCTCCTTCATGCTGTCCTCGAACCACCACTGTCTGAACGTGTTCTGATTGAGGTGTAGCCAATGCTGTTGAGGACCAACGACCATTCCAGGACGCATAAATCTCATGTATGCAATGACCTCATTTGCGGTGAAGCCGTGTCTGTAGATTAGGTATGCTCCAATCAAACATCCCGTTCTTCCTAGACCAGCTTTGCAGTGAACTGCAATTTGTCGATGCTTGACGTTGATCATCTCGTGTGCAAGATTGACGAATTTCTTAACTAGGGAAAGTGGTGGACATGTACCGTCGTCAAAGATCATGTCTAGATGTTGAATGCCGATGGCAGTGAAGTACGATGGAGAGTAGAGTTCGGAGTTCAGACGAACTACTAGTCCAACTTTGCGTGCCTTGAAGTGTGCTAGGACGTTGCGGAAAGGTTGTGGTAGGCGAGAGTTCATGATAGCCGCAGTAGATGTAGGTAGGTTTGCATATTCAGGGGCGGTTGAGGGGATGATGGCGACAGGTTCGTGTTGTGGTGAGGCAAAGGCGACAAAGTTTGGTGAAACCCAATTGAAGTCTCCCATATCGACTCTTTCGTATTTCTCATATCTATGAGATAATTAGTTTCAGATGTGGTAGGGGAAGTTGGAAAATCCATACTCTTCCAGGTTGAACTCCTTCAAGCCACAAATGCCTTCTTCTTTTGCTCTCCATACACCGTAAACAATGTCTTGTACTGTGAGTGTAAAATCTGCTTGACTGTAACCAGCATCACGGAAAGGCATCAATGGAGGGTCGACTTGAGCAATTGGAGCAAGAGCAAGATGAGGTGGCCATGACTGGATCAGAACCATGTAACAAGCGAGTATACAAGCTGCATTTGCGCGACCTAGCAACGTGTCAATTGAAGCCTGTTTTGCTGTTCACCACGCAACACGTACTCCTTGCGTCTGCATGACTCCAGAAGACAACAGGTCTTCCCTCGTTATCTGGTTGTGCGAGAACTTCGTGAAGGTGGACGGCAAATCTGTAGAGGTGACCAATGTGTAGTGGACCGAAATCGGCGTGGAATGCGTTGTAGAGGAGGAATTTGTCGATTGAGAAGTAAACAGGTGGTTGTGACGAGGTTGTAGTCTGTCGAGTAGGGGATCTTGCTCGCGACCGCTTGCCAGGAGAGCTGTCTTTGGAGGGATATGGGAAGGGTGTGCGCTCGTTAGGTTGATGACTGTATGATGCGAGGTATAGTCTGTCTGTTTATCGCCTTCGCATCAGCACAAACTACCCCTCGTTGGATTGTTTCGACAGTGCGATTTAACAGCTAGACATACCCCGAATGTACTCAATCACCTGGCCATGCATGGTTGCGCCATCCTCAACAATCATTGCCTCAGGACGAGAAGGCATGATGTAGCTGTCTAGACTTGTTTGTTCCAAGATAACAATGTGCGCGCACTTGTTGAGGTTGTTGACCTTTTCGCGCTGATAGTGTAGAGATACAAAGTCGTCGTCGGGTAGCGAAAGACCAGACTAGCGTCAGGCGGGTGAGATAGGGTATGGATGAGGTGGTCTAAAACATAGTCTGTGGGGGAGCAATGCTGTTGAGATATGTTAGTAAACTGTTTGGCAATTGACGAGACGAATCACTCAGCAGTGTGGAGTCTTTCTCTCTTAGCAACTGTTGCTACGACCGTGCTCGAATCAATGTAAACATGGCGAGAAAGGGGCTAGATTTTTCCAACTCCATCTCATCGTCATTGGGAACAGATTTTGTCGATGCACGTACGACACCATGATCAGAAGAGGAAGAGAGCAAGGCTGGCTCAAGCTGCCAATTGAGAGCCTTGAGTCTTGGGCGAGATTCAATGGTGTTTGTAGCAATGGTATCAGCACAGGTGTTATTGCCGGCCATGAAGAAAGAGGCTCTGCAATTCGAGCTATCACAACCTTGATCCCAGAGCATAACCCTATCATGACCGTGCCCAAAGACCTTATAGTCAGCAAAGAGAATGTATATATTCACGCAAAGAGCGACAGGCACCTCCGTGAAGTGCTCGAAGCTATTGGCGAGTCTGGCCAAGTAAGCTACTTCCATTCACTGTACCTTCATACCTGGTAGATGTGCTCACAAAGAGTACAGACAGCTCGTGGTGCCATCCTTATCTTCATGCTTGTGCAAGCAACTCACAACTGTCCCGATGTGTCAGAGACAATAGGTGTTTCTTGTCCCATGAGCCAGTGAGTGCATCGTGTTGCCGAATATAACAGTCGCCGTCACTTTCCGATTCACCCTCGCTGATTCATTGTCAGATACATAAAATGGCTCCCATACGTGGATCTGCCTACCTTCTGGTCAGACGAAGACTTATCACTTTTGCACGGCACTTCCTTAGGTCCTGCTACATCAAACAAGATCAAAAGTCTTTATCGAGAGTTTGATCACCTGCGTGATTCAACGCAGACCATAGGCTGGTGTCAGAAATACTGGTGGGACGAGATTGATGGACTACTCCAATTTGATGATTGGCAGCAAGTTGATGCAATGTACAGATCAAGAGCACTCGAGTTTCCTGGTATCGGTGACTGTATGGTGCCCTGTATTGACATGGCCAACCACGCTTCCGGTGATCTGACAGGTGCACTATATGAGTCGAGCGAAGACGGTGACGGTCTCCTCCTCCTACGAGAAGGCCAGAACTTGAACGAAGGTGACGAGGTGACGATCACGTGAGTTTCCAGCATGAATGACGTTGACATAAGCTGATTTGGATAGGTACGGCGACGAGAAAGGAGCCTGCGAGATGATCTTCTCATACGGTTTCATTGAAGACACTATGGAAAATGCCAGGGACATCCTGCTAGGTTTGGATATTCCAGATGACGATCCACTGAAACGGGCAAAGCAGACCGTAGCGACTAGTGCACCCGGCGTGCGTCTCATACATTCAGCTGAAAAGGGTCTGGTATGGGAGAGTGATTTCGTGTGGCTAGTGGTGATCAATGAAGAAGACGGCCTACAGTTTCATATCGCACAAACAGTCGATGGCGGCCAAGAATTGGAAGTAGCATTTTGTGACCAACCATTACAGGACATAACGAGGTTGCACGACTTGCTCAAGAAGAGCTCGATGTGGGAAGTATATCAGCTAAGAGCAGTTTCTGTCATTCAGGATCGGGTAGAGGCTCAACTACGGGCACTGATGAGCACTGAAGCCGAAGCAATGGATGATAAGCCAGCAGCATATAGCCCGAAAGCACTTGCACTGAGATTGCGCGTACTAGAAACAGAGATGCTCGAGCGCTTTTATGGGTTCTTGGAGGATGAAGTAGGTAAAGTCATGCTCATTTCAAGCACACATATTGACTGAGAATACAGAAAAACCGAATATTCCAGACAAAGGTTGTGCAGGAGTACTTGTCAAAAGTCAATGAAGAAGTCGATGACTTCTCATAGACATCTGGCCTAACAATCCTTGCCAATGAGGAAGTCTTATAGCCGATGGCCTCTAAAGGCTGAAGACAATCTTCTTGGCTGACACGCCCGCCGACCATTTATCAAGGGCAACCTGAGCAAATTCCAGTCCTTTTCCTACGACCTCTGCTTCTGGTGCAGGTACGAACTTGCCTTGCTCCAAAGCTTTGGGCAAGTAGTCTCCGAATACTGCAGGTCCTATCTCATTGTCCTGGTTCCTCGTCAGTGATGTCTCCACGATCGACTATGCTGCAAACGTACCTTTAAGTTTGAGCCAAACACTGTTGCAGTCTTCACACCTTCTGGAATAGTGATGCTTGGATCGAAGGCCGGCACAACGGTAGAGACCGTCTTGTTCCCATTCTCCAACTCCTTGACAACCTCTAAACACTTCTCGAAAGCACCATGACGATGGATAGCGTCCAGACATCCTGCGAAGTCTGTCTTCTTCAGTGCAGCCACAATTTGCTCTACCGCACCCTCTTGGGTGTAGTCATAAACCTCTTTCGCACCGAGTTTCTTCGCGAGGTCAAAGTTCTTGGCTGAGCACGTAGCAACCACCTCGTATCCTGCTGAAACTGCAAGTTGAACGGCATTACACCCGACACTGCTTGCAGCTCCCCATATCAGGACAGTCTTGCCTGTTGGCTGGGGCTCGACTTTGGGATGAGCCAAGGCCAGCGTAGTTTTGTCAAACAATCCTGTTGCAGCTGTACTTAGACACAATGGGATCACGCAAGCGTCTTCAAAGGACATGCTTGTTGGAATGTGACTAGCGACTACAGCTGGTAGGACCACATATTCCTGGAAGCCTGCTTCAATGATGGGGCGGGGACCTAGGCATCCTAGACACATTCCAGTGATGCGCTCGCCGGGCTTGAAGCGCTTGACATCGCTGCCACTGTTCCATGGATTAGCAGGTCCTCATGTTATGCAAGAGCTCGAGCAACAAACACTTCAACAACTTCCCCAGCCACATCGAAGCCGAGCACGGCAGGAAAAGTGAAGGGAAATGGCATATCTTTATGCTTCAATGCTTGCAAGAAGCAGTCGACGGGGTTGATGGCACTAGCACGGTTGCGAATGAGGATTTCTGCAGGTCCGGGCGAGGTATATTCGGTGTCTTTGATCTCCAGAGGACGGGCTTGCTCGCCGACTAGCCACGCTGCTTGGTTCTTGGGGTTGCCCGACATGATGAAGCTGGGTAATGAATTGAGTGAAGCTGTTGATCTTCGACCGGATAATGGAGGGGTAACAAAGGTGAATAGTTCCGAGGATTGTGTGATGTAAAGTCATTATGAAACAGGATGAGGCATCTTATATAGAGACTAAGCTGTTAGCTCCATGTCTTATTATGCAGCACGTTGCAGGAGGGTCGGACGGTCGATGCTCCGCAAACTCTCAAAGGGGGCAGGTGGACGCGCTGGCTTACGAGAGCACTAAAGCTGTTCTCTCGAGCTGGCCACTGACTTGTTCTTCTTTCTTTCGTCAAAACACAAAGCCAGGCACTGAGCATATTTAAGGCGATTGGCAAAATGCGTCGTGCAAGACTTGACATCCCTGCTGCCTCGTTTTGCGCTTTACCCGATTGGATCTTAGCGCTTATTTCTGAAACAATGTCACAAGGCTCTTCACTGTCGGCCCACCTCATTTCGACATACAAAACTGCTTTATTTCGGGGTGGATGTTCCAAGGATGTTCCAAGCTGCCACGCTGTTAACGTGGCTCACGTTGGTGGTTTCGTAAGCATGAGAAGACCTCGTTGACCTGGCGGTTGCTGATCGGTGACAGAGCATTTGCAAGCCAACCATCTCCGGAACGATCACACGTTCCCAGACTGGTGGAAACAGCATGGTCAAGGACCAAAACCTCAGAATCTCTTGACTGGCTATGACTATATCGTGGTTGGTAGTGGCCCTGGTGGTGCGCCCTTAGCTGCGAGACTCGGGCTTGCTGGCTTCAAGGTGCTTGTGATTGAGGCTGGTGAGGACAAGATGCCTACTGACCTCAACATCACTGTTCCGTACCTCAATGCCAAAGCCAGTGAAGATCCTGCCATTTCATGGTCCTTTATTGTAAGCCTCTTCGATGTAGCAGCATAGCTATATAAGATCGAGGTCGGGGATGAATTCACCTAAAACTTTGCAGGTCAACCACTACTCCAATCTCACGCAAGCTGTGCGCGACCCCAAGTACATTTACCAGCTCTCCAATGGATCTTATTATACAGGTCTACAACCACCAACTGGCGCCACACCGAAAGGCACCTTCTATCCTCGCTCTGCCACTGTTGGTGGCTGCGTCGCGCACAATGCTCTGATCATGTTCTACCCGCTTGATGATGACTGGACTGCTATTGCCAACCTCACAGGTGATAGTTCTTGGAACGCTACTGGTATGAGGAAATATTTCGGACGGCTGGAGGCTAACCAATATCTCGGCAAAGGAACGCCAGGCCATGGCTTCGATGGTTGGCTGCAAACTAATCGAGTTGACGAATCTGTCTTCCTCAACAAGGACAGCAAAACATATTCAATGCTGAAAGTAAGTCTTCTGTAACCCAAGGATAAATCTGATGACTGACACGATGCTTCAAAGGCTGCCGCGACCGTAGCAGGGCAGAATGTAAACTCCCAGGACGAATTAAAAAGCCTCCTCAATCGTGACCTCAACGCCCAATCGCCAGAGAAAGTCAACGCGAAAGGGATTTATAACACACCTTTGAACATGGACCAGTATCAACGTAGCTCGCCAAGGAACTTTCTCGTCAATACTGCACAAGCTCTTAACGCGGATCCCGCACATAGTGGCTATATCGATATACGAACAGATTGTTTAGCTACAAAGGTAGTCTTCGCAAGAGGCACTACACGAGCAATAGGCATTGAGTTCATAGACGGCAAACACTTGTACCGTGCAGACCCACTAGCAACCTCTGATTCCTCAAGCACACCAGGAATTGCACTTGCTTCCAGGGAAGTAATTCTGTCCGGAGGTACTTTCAATACACCACAGCTTCTCAAGCTCAGTGGTGTAGGACCAAGATCGGAGCTCGAGAAGTTCAAAATTCCTGTCATAGTTGATCTAGCAGGGGTTGGCCAGAACTTACAGGATCGCTATGAGAATTCAGTGATTGCTAATACTGACGCACCATGGACAGTCTTCGCAGGATGTACATCAGCGGTCAATGCATCAGATCCGTGTCTGATTGAGTGGCAGACACTGCAGAGCAATAAGAGCAGATACTCTACCAACAGCCGCCCCGTGGCCATTCCCATGCGAAGTGTCCAGGCTTTGGATGCTAATAACGATGTGGTGATTACTGGCCGACCTGGTTACTTTGGTGGATACTTTTTCGGATATGGACCGATCGGCAGTAAATATCCTCGTAGCTGGAGCTGGCCAGTAAGTTCACAGCGCTGGATCACATGGACATAGCAAGAACATTCAGCTAATCAAGCGCCACCACCACTCAGGTTCTCAAAGCCAAAACTCAAAACCGTGCTGGCACCATAACTCTCCTCTCTGCTGATCCTCGCGACATGCCGAACATAACATTCAACTACTTCGACAGTACCGGCAACGTCTCCTACGACCTCGCTGCCGTTGTCGAAGGCATGAAGTTTTCACGTAATATCTTCGCCACGTTCACTAACCAGAGCGGACTGCATGCGGAAGAGATTGTGCCCGGTCCACAAGTTCAGACAGATGAGCAACTAGAACAGTGGGTGCGGGACACTTCTTGGGGTCACCATGCTAGTTGCTCATGCCCGATTGGAGCAGATGATGATGAGATGGCTGTGTTGGACAGTAAGTTTCGAGTAAAGGGTACACAGGGCTTGAGGGTAGTGGATGCTAGCGTGTTTCCTACCATCCCTGGCTTTTACATCCAAACTAGTATTTACATGGTCAGTGAGAAGGCGGCCGATGTAATCGTGGAGGACGCGCGGGGTCGGAGGGGTAATGAGTTTGGAGCAGGATGATGGTGCGATTAACCATGGAGATGAAACGCTGGACGTTTGATGCTGTTATGGCAAATACACAACAGCTAAATGCCGTATAGCAGCATGAGGTGCGTCTTTGCAAAAAAGAGTGTATAACTCTGTTCACATCGTCAGAGGACGTCTGAAGGGTGATGTCCGACCTAAGATCAGCATCGATTCAGCGCTTCTTCACGGCACCAAGAGAAGTGGACGGCGAAGTAACCCGAGTTATCCTCAGATTCGGATTCGGCAGTGTATTGGGATTGTAGATCATGCTTGGAGATGTTTATACATGAGATGAAAACCGTCCGGTATCGGAAACTGTGCAATGATTACATGCGTGATCTTCAGCTGACGACGCAGGTGTGCTAGCAGATGTGATGTTGACGGTAGCAGCGGCAGAAGCATAACATTGTAGAGAGCCTTCACATCTCCAGTATCTTGAGCAATAATTTGAGGAGTATTGGAGGCATTTCTTGACGCCAACCGAGGAGGTGGAGAATGGAGGATACGCTTGGCTGGGTTCGTTACATGAGGAGTGACGATCTCCACATTCTAGACCTTATTCTGTTGGTGCGTGCGCAATGCGTGTGTGACCAGCTGACGGGGACTTCTCCTTCAGTTTAGCTTCTCCTCCTCCCTCCTCTTCTTTCCTGTCGTAACGCGCCTTTTACGACCCTCATCAGCCAAACTCTCTATCCTGCGCAAACCGACCAGATACGCGCCATATTGTCTCGCTGAGCCTTGAGTCGAACTACCTGCTTATTCCACGATCCAATTCCAGCAGTCTCCCCATCCATACAGGAACACTGTCAGACAGCCACCTCACGAGCGGCCTCCGCGGCATACGTTGACTCACGATGCCAGGCATACTACCCATGAAAGTGATCAAGGTTGGAGGAGTTAACAATCAAATGCGTATTGCTCAAGCCTGTGACCGATGCCGGAGCAAGAAAATAAGATGTGACGGTTTGACGCCAACATGCACACAATGCAAGAATGTAGCCTTCGAGTGCAAGACATCCGACAAACTTAGCAGGAGGGCATTTCCTCGAGGTTATACCGAGTCTCTGGAGGATCGAGTCAGGGCTCTGGAGCTCGAAGTGAGGGAACTCAAAGACCTTTTGGACGAGAAGGATGAAAAGATCGATATGCTGTCAAGGATGCATTCTCAATCACCAATGGGACGAAGAAAGGCATCAATGACGCCGCCGGCCAACAATGATGAGCCTAGACCATTGTCAATTCCAAGCCCTAGAGAAGAGATATTCAAGATTCTGCAACCACCTTTCCTGTCTGGTGACGGCGAGGATGCTTACTTCATTGGATCTTCAAGTGGACGTGCTCTGATTGGTGCGCAGAAACCAGACCTCTTCTCTGTGTAACACATGAACTAATATATTTCAGATGCTTTCAAGCGGAAACTGCAAGAATCTGGCAAGCCCGCTAGTGTCATCAATACTGCGTCGTTCTTTCCTCCGTACGAACGCAGTAGAAGCTGGCTCGTTACTGGTCATCCTTGCGATGCAGCAGTCGCTCCGCCACGGCTACTTTCGGACCAGCTTGTGAACATCTTCTTTCAAGAATGGGCACCACTATTCCCTATTTTGCACCGTCCAACATTCCTATCGCAATACGAGCAATACGTTTCAGATACCAGCAATATAACAGATCGAAGAGTACTGACGCAGCTCAATCTGGTCTTCGGAATTGCTGCTCTATCCCAAACTGTACGTAGATGTAACAATACATCGTCTTCATTACTGACCACGACTAGGGACAACTAAGAACTAGCGTGGAACAGTATGAGAAGCGCTGGTCAGCAGCCATGGAAGGATGCTATCTCGAGACCTCACTTGCAAGTCTGCAATGTCTTATCCTTGCCCAAGTTCATGCCATGCTCAGCGCCAGCCCCATGAAGCTGCTCCACTTCAGAAGTCGTGCTGTTGGTATGTCACAGCGACTCGGGTTACATTTGTCGCAAAAGCGCTTTCCTTTGGGCGCCTTGACAACAGAAACACGGAAGAGAATTTTCTGGACTTTGTACACACTTGACTGGTATGTGCTAGACTAAGTAGAGTACTTTGGCTGTTTCTACGAGATGCTGACTTTCACAGTTTCGCTGCTGCAACTTTTGGACTACCGAGACTTATAATGGAAGCGGATGTGGAGTGTGAATATCCTGTGGATGCTGACGACGAGTTTGTAACCGAGGAGGGCTTCATGCCCGTTGTGCCTGGTGCTTCCACGAAACTTTCCAGTGCTCTCGCTCTTTTCAGGTGTTCAAGAGTTTTGGCCAAGGTACTGGAGGGCAACTACCCAGCAAGTGCATCCTATGAACTTTCCCTCGGCGCAACGGCAGCACTTGACGCAGAACTCGAGGCATGGCAGGAAACCCTGGCGCCACATCTGCGAATGGAGTTTGTGCAAGACAAGCCTAGCACGAACGTTATAAGCAGTCGTTCACCTTTGTTGGTATGTCGTGAAGAATCCCTATATACTCACGTTCAAGGCTTATAATTTGTTAGTCTCTAACCTATCACTACATCCGGACTCTTATTCACAGACCAGCAGTACAAGCACTAGGCTCGAAAGCTTCTGCGTCAGTGGTGGCGTTAGCTTCCTCCAGCAAACGAATAGTACAACTAGTCCAACTCCTCGACGAGCGCAACCTGAACTTCTCGCATTGCATGAACAAAGACGAATTGCTAGTTGTCTCTGGATTTGGCCTTCTTTTCCAGGCCACCGACCTTGACAAGGACGGTAAATTCATGAAAGATGTGAGCCGGATGGTGTATACAGTTGCAAATATGCTGGATTGTCGACATGCACCCGGTGCTGCTGAGTTCCGTGCTATCAGTGGAGCTATCCTGCCAAATATACAGTCATCGTCAGTACAGTCGCCAGCCACCACTGCAGGCTGCACATCCAGCGAGATCTCTCTCCATACTCAAAAGCAGCTCCAGGCTCTAACTGGAGCTCCGAACGGCCGACAACAGCTGCCACCATCCCCAGTAACTGTCCGGAAGCAACCACTACACACCCCAGATATCACAGCGGGGAGAAAATCTAACGCGCCCGCACTCACTGTTTCCGAGAACAGGAGAATGTCCCAGCCTTCACTGTCTCAGCGACGGCCGAGCCAAGCAGAGAGCCTGAAAACTAAGACCGCGATAAAACAAGCACTTCAACAGATCTCACCAGCTCCTCCTGCTACCAACCTGAATCTTGACTATCTCCAGTTCAAGCACCCTAGTGTTGCACGTCCAGCTGCTCGTCTTTCAGACTCTGCACCAAGTTCAGGCGATAACATCGGGACTACGCACTGGGATGGTCTAATCGAAACTTTCAATGGGATCAGCACGGATATGACAGGTCAACATCTCCATCAACAACAACCGTCACAGCGCCACGGTCTGTATGACAATTCAGCACTATTCTCTGGAACATACCTCCCTGTCCCTCAAACGAATACCACTCTTCCACCGCCATCAACCTGGTCACCAGAAGTGTGGGCATACAATATGGAACAGATGCACATGCACTCTCATCTCGACCAGACTCTCGGCTTCTCTGATGAGAGCTTGACGAGTGGCAGTGAAGACTTCAGCAGTATCGATGCTAGCTCAATTGGCAGTGAGCACCGGGTGTTACCCAATGGACTGATGATGCCGCCGAGTTTACAACATGACACTTTTGCTCCGCATCAATTCAATGCTGTGGATCTGGAGGTATTGAATTATTGGTAGAGGGTGTGTATGATGTTTGACTCCTAAGAGATTATGGTGTTTGGCTTGAGGATGACTTGATTTCTTTTCAATTACGATATACCCCTGGCTTAATTCTATGGTGTTCGGATAGTGCATATAATAGCTATATTCTTTGTTACTTATTGTCCTGTATCTCTTCGTCCATCGTCTCACTTCCTCTACTCTTGTGTCCCTCGCTGTGCTTGCCTCTGCCACTTGTCGATACTCCTGACGTAGCGTACCTGGTGCCTGCTTGATGCCAGCCGGAATACTGTCCCGATCCATTCTCACAATACGGTTCCACTTTGGAACGTCATTGCTTCTTCGACCCCGCATTTGCCCCGCAGTCTTGTGCTCTCATCACATCATCTATATAAACTATTTTCTGAAACAAACCACATCTTCCTTCTTCCTTCCTTTTCTTCCAGCACTTAACACCTACAAATCTCCTCAACTTCACACCCCTAAACGACAACAATGACTGAGCAAATCGGCCTCTCCAATGCCAACAAAAGCTTCACCGCAAACCCTCGAGTACGTCTTCATTCCCCTCCATTCCTTCTCACTCTCTTCCTAACATCACCTACCTAGGCTCAAGGTGATGGCAAAGTAATCAACGAAGGCCCCGGCGACATCACCTCCGACTCTCTCGCAGCCGAATCCCTCAAATCCGGCGGCAGCTTCGCCGACGGCAAAGCCACAGCTTCCTCGCAGCCATCCGCCTCCACCACCTCAAACACAACCGACACTTCCGCCGCTACAGTCATCCCTGCTGCTTCTAGCAAGTCAGCTCGTGATGATGGCGAGCAGAGTGGCAACACCAAGGGAGCATCGGGCACCTCGGGCACATCAGGTACTTCGGGCTCATCTGGACTTGCTACCGGCAAGACTGTGAGTTTGGGAAGCACAGCGCCATCTGGCAGCGGTGTGTTGGACGTGCCCACTAGTGACATTACTCGTGGCTCTGCTGGTTCCGGCAACAATAGCAGCAGTGGTGGCAGCAGCGGCAGCTACGCCTCGGCAACTGGCGGGCAGCCCAGCTCCGAGAACCAAAAGCCAAAGGGTGCCAATATCACTGAAGGAGGCTTCGATAGCTCGGCGCCCAATGCCAGTTTCAATGGTGATGTAGGCGGGAAGAACGATCCTGGACGGCTTGCGGAGACGGCGATGGCGAAGAGTGCGGCGGAGAGTGGTGCTGCTGGAGGCGACAACACTGTTACCAGTAAGAGTGGGTTGACGAAGGAGGGCGCGGGATATGAGGCTTTGGGTGGTGATGCTCCTGCTTAGAGGAAGATGGAATGAGTATGGTAGGACATGATGACTTGTGATATGAGAGCTAAGAGATGAAAGACCTCAGCCTGTGGACTAGAGGCATATATGTAATACTATTTGAGCAAGATACCTAGCCACAGGATCTTGATGAAGAATGGCAGTCACCTTTCGCCAGATCAACTTTCAGCATCTTGCACCACTTTCCTCTGCTTTTCCCTGCCTCTCTCTTCAAAGACTTCAATTACTTTCGTCTGCGAACCTTCCATCGTCCAGCAGCTTCAAAGCTCAAAAGGCCCCTATTCCACATCTATCAACCATCTCTTCCTCGCCCGCACGTCCTCGAACGCACATAAAGCAATGAAAAGAATATGTATGAATATAGTTAAAAATTCCTCACTCGACCGAAGCCAGTGAAAGTAAGTCAATTGAATATAGTTTCCAATCAGCAAAAACACTACCTCGGATACAATCCTCACTGGTAAGCGTGATGCCCGTTGCCCGTACACTTTGGAATGGGGAAGAAAAGGAGGGAAAGGGAATTGGAAATAGCGGGATGTATGTCGAGGTTTATATAGAGACTTCGGAGTTTTTGGTTGCTGCACTCGCGAACGATATTTGAGTCATACTGATCCATGCGCGATTGCGACAGAAACGTAACAGTCACACGATGACTCTTCTCATGCTAGCTTGACTTTCATGTCTAAGATCCTACCAGATAAGATAGACAACCTCCGAGTACTCTCCTAGGTTCGCTGCATGAGTAAGAGGATCAAGACGTCCAGAGTAAAGTGTAAATCTAGGCAACGACGGGATTCGACGAGATGTCAATCACTCTATTCGATGATAATATGCCTTGCGGGCACATCTGCAAAAAGCTGAGTATCCAAGATCTCTCCAATGCCGACTCGGACGTACTTTTCGCCTCTGGAGACGAGCAAAAGCGTTTTGATCCCATCGTCTTGCCCGTCTTCGGTCTTGTTCTTCGACACAGCGCAGCAGACAATGCCATCGGTGAAGTCGGGCTCTACGTCGAAAGCTGCCCAGCTCAGTCGATTATCAGGCTTCCCCAGAAAGTATAGGTGTAAGGCTACACGTAATCCAGCTGTATAACGATATGTCGTCCTACTGTACCAAGTGCCCAGGGGCATATACCTTCCCTCCTCTAACTCCAGGATGACGGGACCCAAAGCATTAGGTATTGCGATAAGTTTTGCACAAACAGACAGTCTTCTATCGTCGACTGTCAAATCCTGGGTTAGATCGATTCCGGACTTAGGGAGTGGATCATAGCCAATCCGACCTATGGTGGACATCCAGGACCAGGAGGGCAGCTGCTGAAGGCAGACAGGACGTCGGAGAGTCTCGCGGAGGACATGAGACTGCAGGTAGGCTCGTTCCCTTCCCTTCATCTGCTCAGGCGATGGCCGAAGACCATACCAGAAGAGCTGAGAGACGTCGAAGCCAAACCCAGAGACAGAAATGTCAGTCACTGTTGTTGCTGCACCTTACGTCCATATCCCGTGGAAACAGCGATCGTGCCTGCGCTCCTCGAGTAAACTGATCAAACCTGCAATTGCAATTGGTTTGTCTGTTTCGTATGTCAAGGTTCTGGAGCAATAACCTTCGACGATGAACAACCAGTCCTCGAGAAAGTAGTCGTCCATGCGGTCGTTCTCTGAATTCTCATGTGCTGTATTTGCAGATGGGACCAATGTAGTCCTGAGATATTCGGATTGGCTGGACCCAGCGGGCTGACCGTCTTCCGCCTCGCTCATCGTGCAGCAAGAATATACAAGTTGTGCTTCAGTAAAGTGTAGAACACGTCTTGACAATATCCACTCTTGTGTAATCCATGCTCGCATTTCAAGTGGACTATTATCTAGCCCGCCGTAGCGCTCAGCAGCATGCAAGGCAGCATATACAAAGTTGTCTGGTTTGCCGGGTTCGAAGCTGATCGGAACGGCCTCAGGTTGTTCTGGGCGGGGTAAGAACAGTCCTTGTGAGCTATCCGTCGCACCAGTCGCAGCGAGAGTGATATAGGCGTCTCGATACACGTTTCCCATGCGGTAGGACTCTTTCTGCCAGTCATCTGAGTCGCCTTGTATAATGCAGAGTGAGTCAATCCAGAGGTAGCGGATGCTGAGGTTGCGACAAAAGGTGACCGCGTCCTGAAATGTTCTCGGGAGATCGACGAATGCAATCTTGTTGCATCTTGTATTGAAGGTTGATCTTGTAGTGGTAATTAGTGGATAGCTTCCCCAGCAGTGACTAAGGGCAGCATATCGACCCTTCATTCCATTTGTGACGAGTAAATAACAGTCCGAAGTATCACTTATGTCCAAAACGCGAGTCGGTAAGACGCTTTCGAACTGTGTATCGCTCGATGCACCAGCCACTCGGCAGGTTCCATGCTCGTTCGTACATTGTTCAATCCATTGAACAGCCCTTTGCACAGCACGAGTCGAGCCGGAGTTGTCGATCGGTTCATAGACCTGTACCAAGCCAGTCTGACTAGCCATACTACCTTACCGCGGCGTCAGCAGACAACATTCCAAGCACAGCCTATCCCTTGCCAGGTTTGGCGAACAAAGCTACGTGTATGACATCTTCATATCCCTGTACATGGATAAAGCCGTAGTCGCTGGGCTCGTCAACCCATACTCGAAACTCCAATTGATGTATTGGGCTTGTATCATTGGATGGATTAGGTTCTTCGACGCCGTCACCAGCAAACGAGTGTGGACTGAACCTGCCTACTTTCAACGATGCTCCAGGAGGCCATGCGACTACGGAGGATTTGAACCTGTTATCCAACTTACAAGATCTGAAGACAAGTCTGCACAGCTCGCACGTCTATGCGGACGAATTCAGCTCGTTGGCATTTGGGAGATGACTGTACTCTTCACCGCGATGTATTGCAGCTATATCAATGCCATTGCAATAATCGCAAAGAGACATATCGGTGGCAGATGAGTAAGCACTCAAGTTCTATCACATCGGCAAGCTCTGAAGCTCAGTGACATGGTGGCATGCTTCGCGTGCTTTGCTCGAATGTTGCGACTCCCAAGGGATGGCCCGACGAGCACGTTGGCATAATATACCTCTGTGACATGGTCAATAGGCGAGAACGACTACTTACGCCCGTATGGAAGATGAGTATGCAGGGCAAGCGGATAGAAGATACTTCGAGAGGAGAGGTCAGTTGGCTAGCCAAAATAGAATAATGCCAAGCCTGAAATAGCAAGCCACTCCTGCACACCATCGAAGGGCGCAAGCAGTCTAGAAGAGGACGACTCATGTCTCGGTGATCCGGCCTCGATAAGAAATCAGAAACTGTTATGTGCTGATGAAGCCCAACGCAAACTATAATATATCACACAGCAGTAAGTTGCGTCTCCACTATGGGTACCTTGACAAACCAGAAAGGTGCGCGGCATCTTATATTACTCTCCTTAACTCATTGTGATTCAATGTCTGAAAGACAAACGCCGCGCTATGCTCAGACTATGCTCTGCCTACCTTATCTATGCCATATCATTTCATGCTCGATAGCACATATTGTCGTCACATGAATGCCATCATCACAATGCCCACCACACTAAAACTCATCCTCCAGCTTCAAGCTCGCTCGAATATTCATACTCCCCAACTCCTGAATAAGCAACTTGGCCGCATACGGGATAACCATCCTACTAACACCCTTACTGCTCTTACACGTCTGACACCAGCCATGAAACCCCATCATACCACATTGTTCACACACGTCCACCTCATGTCGATCACTACTCAGCATCAGCCGCTCAAGAAGCAGCTGACTGGCACCATACGCAATCAGACAATCTCTTTCCATCTCCCCCAAACGCAGCCCACCAGCACGACTACGTCCTTCAGTAGGCTGGCGCGTCAGCACAGCGCGAGGGCCGGTAGCACGGGCGTGCATCTTATCCTGCACCATATGCTTAAGGCGCTGGTAGTAGATCGGTCCAAAATAGACATACGCGGGTAGCAGCTCGCCCGTCAAGCCGCAAGTCAAGCTATCACGTCCGGCATAGTTGAAGCCATTTTGAATAAGGATCTCAGACATATCCTCGACTTTGCTGCCGCCAAAACAGGTGCCGTATTGGAATGTTCCGGAGAGAATGCCTGCTTTGCCGGAGAGCAGTTCCATCATCTTGCCGACGGTCATGCGGGAGGGGAAACCGTGGGGGTTCATGATGATGTCGGGGACGATGCCTTGGTTGTTGAAGGGCATGTCTTCTTGCTTGACGATGATGCCGGTAACACCTTTCTGGCCGTGGCGAGAGGAGAACTTGTCGCCGACTTCTGGGCGGCGGGTTTGGCGTGTTTGAACTTTGACGATGGTGGTGTCTGATTCGTTGCTTGTGAGGAGGACTTTGTCAACGTAAGAGTGGTCGGGGAGTTTGTAGCTCATCGGTTGGGACTTCCACTCCATATCTCGTTGGTGCTCTGTTGATGTGGTGTTCAATGGCGTGTCTTTGATGAGAATGGCATCGTCCTTGTCGAGCCTCGTTCCAACGGCTGCGAAGCCATCGTCGTCAATATTACGTTGAGCCCTGTTGTTTGGATCAGCCTGTCCGAATTCGTCTCCAGTGCCGTTGGCATATTTCTTCAGTTGAGTCGTTGTCTTCTTGAAGACCTGGACACGAGCGAAGCCACGATCGCAAGATGCGCGATTTACCACGAGAGCATCTTCAATATCATAACCAGAGTAAGACATGATTGCCACAGTAGCGTTTTGTCCAGCAGGAAGCTTGTCGTATTTAACGAGCTCAATGGTTCTCGTCTTGCAGAGTGGCTTTTGTGGGTACACCATGAGGTAGAGGAGCGTGTCGATTCGAGAAAACTGGTTGTAAGCAATGGCGCCAATGGCTTGTTTACCCATGGCGCATTGGTAAGTATTACGAGGAGATTGATTGTGGTGAGGGTAGGGAATAAGTCCGGCCACAGCGCCGAGGACGGTAAAGGGCTCGATTTCGAGATGAGTCGTGTGTTCATTAATGTCGTGTTCGTAGATTGCAATATAAGAGTCGTTTTCTTCGTTGACATCCAAGTATTCAACAAGACCACGCGACAAAAAGTCGTCAAACTCGAGGTTACCAGCTCTCAAGGACTTTAGATATCGTGTGGTGACTTTGGACTTGCCATTCTCCACAACAATCAATGGTCTACAGATGCGTCCTTCATCAGTAGCGATGTGTACTGCATTATGGTGGTCATTGATGTGAATGCTGACAAATTCAGACACACGGCCCATGCGTCTGAACTTTCGGAAGGAGTTCAAGAAGGCCTTGGGTGTACTAGTGAGACCTGTTGGTGTTCCATTCGTAAAGATGATATATGCACCCTCCTCGTAGATTTCGCGACCACTCGCAGATGTAATGTCTTCAGCGCCAAGAGCGAATACTAATTCTCGCACAGGACCTTCTGGATCTTCAGTTGTAATGTGCGTCATGAGGGCCAGATTCTTGACTAGACCACATGCTTCACCTTCTGGAGTGTCTGCAGTACACAACATTCCAAATTGTGAGGGTTGAAGTGCACGAGGACCACTGACTTTTCGTGTCTTCTCAAATTGACTGGATATTCTGGTCATCATACCCAAAGCAGCAATGTAACTGAGACGACTGAGCAGATGAGTGACACCAGCACGCTCCATCTTGAAACGTCTCAAGTTCCAGTTACCAGTCGAGATAGCACGTTCCATGCCTGCAGTGATATGACCAGAATGAACCTTGAAATGGTCGTGTGCATCAAAGGCATTTGTGCGATTGGCCTTCTTTAGTACCCGGTCGATAGTCATCTTGAATTCTGTGTTAAAGCGTTTAAAATGGTCTTCAAAGAGCAATGATAACATCTGGCCAGCCAATTCCAGACGCTTATTACCGACATAATCACGGTCGTCGATAGACTTGGGGTCGTGGATTGCCATCATAACCCTTCTTGTCATAAAGGCAACATAGATGGCCTTCGGTCTGAAGTTTAGAGCAACTACTGGCACGTGAGTGATGATGACAGAAGCCAGGGCTTCAAGAGCTTCTTGCTGTGGGATCCTGGCACGTGGACCTCCAATTGGTGGTCTCTTTATCCGTACTCGAGCTCCTAGATATTCCAGAGCCTGTTGTTGTGTGTAGATGCCTAGCTTGGCTGCTTCTTCGAGGTTGATGGTGAACTCGTCTTGGTATAAGATGTCATCGCCTGCGATGAGAAGCGCAATTTCATGATCTGATTGAACACCCATAGCCTTCATGGCAATAACGATCGGGATATCTTCACCCAATACATTGTGTCGCAGGTAGATTTTACCCTTCTTGACCAACACGTAACTCTTGGATTTACGCTCGTGGGTAGAACTGGTAACAGAAGCCTGAATCATGCCTTTGAACGACTCCACAATAACACGATTCTTGCTAAGTTGTTCTTGCACAAGAATAACCTTCTCTTGTCCTTTTACGATGAAGTAACCACCAGGGTCGATTGCACACTCTTGAAGAGGACCCATGTCTTTTTCTGACTTGCCACTAAGTATACATCTCGAACTCCTCAACATGATTGGTAGACGTCCTATTCGTACATTTGTCCTTCTTATCGCTCGGTCCCCTCTTAGGTATTCATAGTCAACGTAGATTGGTGCTGCATATGTCATGTCTCTCAATCGGCATTCGTTAGGTGTTATGGTCGACTCATGGCCCTGTAAATTGTCTTCCTCTTGTCTGTTAGGAAGACCAACCCGAATATCTGTATACCTAAACCAGAACTGGTCATTGATATCACTGTAGATCCACTGATTGGCTTTGACGATATTCTTGAGCTCGACCTCGACAAAATAGTTGAAAGAGTCAATATGCTGTTTGATAAGTCCTTTGACTTTGAGAAAGGCAGGAAGCAGGTTCCATTTGTCGCGCGCAGTGTCGATAGGATCGGTCATGGATTTGCCATAGTAGAAAGGCTTGAGTAGGTTGTCGAAAGCATCAGTGTTGCCACTTTCGACATACTTGGGCTTGTAGTCTATGGGTTCTTCGTTGGCTGCCTCTTTCTTCTGTCTGCCTGATGCTCGTGCCGCAGACGCTGTTGGGCCTCTTCTCGCCTGTGCTTTTGGAGGCATGTTGGTTATCGGTGTTAGCCTCTCTCACAGAGGTACTCGTAGTGCTATCGCTGCATGGATTGGTATGAGCAAGAAGAGTCAGAAGAGTCAAGATGATGGACGAGCAAAAGTTAGCTCGGTGGGTGACGGGAGATGTTCGAGCGTTATCGATAAGCAGGAGCCCAGTCCGTTACAAAAGTGCCGTTTTCGGCGGCAGCCATTGGAATAAAAAGCATTTCCATGACACAATAAGACTCCTCTCTTGCTCTTGCTCTTGCTCACATTGCATATACGACATATACGACATATACCTTTGGGAAAAGTGTCTACAGAAATATAGAGACCTTTATACGTTTTGCATTATTCGGCCGTGACATAGGAACGAAAATAAAACAAAATGGTCCCAACCTCAGTCCTGCCAGATCCTACAGAAGACCTGCACTGGGGTCAATGGGACAAGGCAATCCACGAAGTCTTCGGCGAGAATGCGCTCAAGCACCCAGACCGCGACTGTGTGGTGGAGACCTCACCACGAAGAGAGTTCTCATACCGCACAATCAACCAGGCCAGTAACATCCTAGCACACCGTCTTGTCAAAGCTGGTGTACAGAGAGGGGAGGTAGTCATGCTGTATTCTTACAGAGGGGTAGATCTAGTCGTAGCAATCATGGGTGTACTCAAAGCAGGTGCAACCTTTTCAGTCATTGACCCGCTGTATCCTCCAGCACGACAAATCATTTACCTGGATGTCGCACAACCAAGAGCACTTGTTGTGATCAAAAAGGCAACAGAGACAGCTGGTGGCTTCTCAGGAGAAGTGACAGAGTGGATTTCTGAAAATCTCAAACTCAAGACGACTGTTCCTGAGCTTGTACTGCTTGACAATGGAGACCTCAAAGGTGGAGTCATCAGTAGTAATAAAGACGCACTGGATGATGTGCAATCATTAAAGGACAAGTTTCCTGGCGTCATCGTTGGACCCGACTCAATACCAACATTATCCTTCACATCAGGCTCGGAGGGTCGACCCAAAGGTGTTAGAGGCAGGCATTTCTCGCTACTACATTATTTCCCCTGGATGGCACAGCGATTTGGCCTGACGGAGAATGAGCGATTCACAATGTTGTCTGGTATTGCTCACGATCCGATCCAGCGAGACATCTTCACACCGCTGTTTTTGGGAGCGCAGCTATACGTACCATCTGCGGAGGATATCCAGCATGAAAAGCTCGCGTCTTGGATGAAGAAGTACGAAACGACGGTGACACATCTGACGCCTGCAATGGGTCAAATTCTGGTTGGGGGCGAGACATCGGAACAGTTTCCTGCACTGCGCAATGCGTTCTTCGTGGGAGATGTTCTCATCAAGCGTGATGTGCGAAGACTGCAAGATCTTGCGCCGAACACCACAGTCATCAATATGTTCGGCACGACAGAGACCCAAAGAGCCGTCAGCTACTTTGCTGTAAGACCAAGGAGTGATGGAAGCAATCACTTGGACTCTCTGCCAGATGTCATCCCTGCTGGGAAAGGGATGCAAGGGGTACAACTACTGGTAATTGATCGTGAGAACCGATCACGATTATGTGATGTTGGTGAACAAGGAGAAATCTATGTACGAGCAGCTGGTCTTGCGGAGGGTTACTTGGGTTTAGACGAAGTGAATCGAGAGAAATTCGTCATGAACACTTTCCTCGACAATAGCAAATGGGTTGAGCAAGACAAGAAGACGACAGCAGCACAAGAAGAACAGCCGGAATGGCGAAAGTACTACTCTGGACCTCGCGACAGGATGTACAGATCAGGAGATCTTGGACGTTATACAGAAAGTGGCGATGTTGTATGTACAGGAAGAGTGGACAACCAGGTCAAGATTCGAGGCTTCCGATTCGAGCTTGGAGATCTGGACTCGAATCTATCAGCACACCCGCTTGTGAGAGAAAACGTAACCCTTTACCGAAGAGACCAAAACGAAGAAGGCCAACTATTCTCCTTCATCGTGCCAAACATGAGCGGTTGGAAAGAATGGCTACAAAAGAAAGGACTTTCAGACCAACAAGCCGAGGATAGCTCCTTACCAGCAATGATGCAACGCTTCGGACCTCTACGACAAGAACTAAGAGACTACCTCAAAACAAAAGTGCCAAGCTATGCTGTGCCATCTCTACTCATACCCATCAGCAAAATCCCTCTCAACCCAAACGGCAAGCCTGATCGACCAATCCTGCTGTCCATGCTAACCGATCTACCACAACGAGCACCCACCGGCGCAAGCTTAACGACCACCGAACTAGCAATAGCAGAAAGTTGGAGCGACGTCCTTGAAGGCGTGCCAGCGAACACAATATCACCAGATGAGTCCTGGATGGATTTGGGCGGCAACAGCATCAAAGCAAACTCTATGATCCGTCTCGTCAGACAGCAATACCCAGACGTCAAATTACAAGATATCTACCAACATCCTACACTGTCCGAATTTGCCCGGTCGCTGGAAGACAAAACCAGTGGCACAACCTCTGCGACCGAAGACTACGCTGGTGACGCACAAAAGCTAGCAAAGGAGCTTCCATCCCAATTTCCCCAAGGCAACGCCAAACAACAACCCAGCACCGTCTTCCTGACTGGCGCTACAGGCTTTCTCGGTGCATTCATCCTCCACAATCTCCTCACGCGCTCCAGCATACAGAAAATATACACGCTCGTGCGCGGTCCACAAGCCTCCCTCTCTACCCGTCTCCAACGCACCCTCACAGCATATGGTCTCTGGTCTCCTTCGTTCACCGCCCGCCTGGCCCCTCTGTCCGGTGACCTCGAGAAGCCGCACTTCGGCCTCGACAAACCTACCTGGAACACACTGACCACCACCGTCGACCTGATAATCCACAACGGTGCCCGCGTCGACTGGCTCCTGACATACCGGCACTTAAAAGCATCCAATGTCTTGTCCACCCTCTCAGCATGTCATCTCGCAGCCGAAGGCGGACATGCCAAACAAATCGCCTTTGTATCCTCCACAGCCGTTTTAGACACGAACCACTACATCGCACTCTCCGGATCAGCAGGCGGTATCCCAGAATCCGACGATCTCGCCGGCAGCGCTTCAGGGCTCAGCTCCGGCTATGGACAAACGAAATGGGTGTCTGAGTACTTGTTACGCCTTGCCGGACAGCGCGGGTTACGGGGTGCCGTTGTACGTGCAGGTTATGTGCTGGGTGATTCGAAGAGCGGCGTTAGTGTTACAGATGACTTTTTGATCCGGATGCTGAAGGGCTGTGTTCAGCTGGGTGCGTTTCCTCAGATTGCGAACACGATCAATATGGTACCTGTGGATCACGTCGCTCGCATCGTTGTAGCTGCTGGACTATTTGGCGGTAGTGGTAGTAGTGACAGTGGGATGGAAACGATCCAAGTAACGCCGCACCCTCGCATCTCATGGTCAGACTTCCTCAGCGCCCTAACACCTTATTACACCCTCTCACCCACGGCATACCCCGAATGGCGCAAACAACTACTCTCATACGTCGAAGCTGGCGAAGGTGAAGAGTTCGCCGCAAGTCCTCTGCTCGATCTCCTAACGAACGACTTCCCTGCAGCTACGAGGGAGAGATTGCTCAAGGATGAAAATGCTGCAAGAGTGCTTAAGGAAGATGGTGTCGATGCGGGTAGAGATAACAGTGTGACGAAACAGCTGGTGGCGTTGTACGTCGGTTATCTGAGGCAAATTGGATTTATGCCGGAGGTTATTGGGCAAGGCAAGCTGCCTGAGGTGAGGATTGGAGAGGAGCAGATGGAGGCGTTGAGGGGTTTGGGTGGACGTGGCGCTGTTGGTAGGTTGTGAGGAGAGGAGGTGATACGAGATGTGAGTGGATGTAATAGAGGACAGAACATTGGAGACTAGAGAGCCATGATATATACTCTGGTTAAGTAAGTACAGAATTTCATTGAGAGAGTGTTATACTGTGATAAGTCTTCTTTCTTATCATGTCCTGAAGATACTCTGGTCCATGTCATCGTGCTCTGATTGCTTTTTTCCAGGCCACATACGTGCTTGGACCAAGATGCAACTGCCTCCTTGTTCTTCACGACCAAGATACAGCACAGTGACGGGCTGCTCCAAGAATGTAAGCTGATCAAGGAAAAGAAGCTCGAACGCGGAGGACGCTTGACCACATTCTTCATTCTTCAAAATATGCAATTGGGGTATCTATACATTACGCCGTCCCACTATGTGCACCCCATGAAAGCCATGCCATTCCTCGGTTCCATTATGCCGAAGTCACAATCTCAATATGACTCCTGCCCCCAAAACCTGCCACGATCATTACCTAGCTTCCTCCTAAACAAGCCCAAATCACTCAACAATTCCTGCATCTGCTCCTGTACATCTTGCATCTCATCCATGTGCGCCTCATCATCATAGCCCGACTGTGGTGAATTACCAGAGATATATCCATCATCCTCATCCTCCATCAATTGTTCCTCCATTTCCTCCTCACTACCACACTCCTCACTCACTTCACGCACAGCGCCAGCGCCCACAACAGAGGACACTCGTGCTCCACTCATCCTCTTTGGCAGCACAATCGGCGCTTTCAGACTTTCCACCGCAAGTTTCAGATGTGTCCGCAATGCTTCATTTTCTTCCTGCAGTGCTCTGATTCTAGCTTCACCAGCTTCTCTTGCTTCTTCCATTGCCCGACGCATTCGTGCTACTTTGCTCGCATACTCCTCTAACCTCTCTTCTTCCTCTTTTTCGGCGCGCTCTCTTTCCTTGGCGCCTTGTGCCTTAGTCTCTGTAGACACACTGATCAGCGTTTGGAGGGTTTCGATTTGCTGCTGCAACGACGCGATTTGGGCGTCGCGCTGAGCACTGTTCAGGCTGTCCTCATTGACGACAGCGGATGTGCGGATACGTCTGGCTTGTGAGGCGTAGCGGAGTGTGGAAAGAGTTTCGTCATAGTCTGAGGGAGATATGCAGGCAATCATGGCTGTTTTTGAGTTACCGCCAAGCGAGTCCTTGAGTAGGTAGGTGAGTACAGAATCACGGTACGGGACGACCTCTTTTGGTGGTGCGCGACTACTAGCGGCTGTGCTTGAGCGTGGTGCTGTCGACAGACGCGATGGAGCGAGAGATTGCCGGGAGGAGGATGCAGATGTCGCAGCACATGAAGAAGAAGAAGAAAGTGCTGCGATTACTCGGCCAAGTGTTGTAAGAGACTTGTTGATGTTCGAACCTTCTCTCAATCTTGCGCCTGTGGCTTCCGTGGATTTGGCTCTTTCGGAGCCTGCTAGATCGACAAGACGGATACGTGCTGTTCTTTCTGTTGTTTCGTCTGTGGTAGTATCTGCATGGATTTGCTTGAGCATGATTGTGAAGACTGCGTGCGAACGACTGGAAGTGTCGTTCATCTTTGTCGACGCCACTGTCCGGCTACTGTCACCCTGCTTCATCAGGCGAATGATGTCGTCGTAATTACGAACAGGATGTTCGCTGAGATCCTTCACATATGGACCTTCTGTTGGCGACTCGCGAACTTTTAAATAGTTGACTGGCTCTGTTCGAGGGACAAGCAAGTCTCGAACATGCTCGTTGTAGACTTCGAAATATGATACTCGAACATTGTAGGACACATTAGGACTTTCATTCGATTCGATGCGCTCGAAAAGATCCTGACATGTTCGAGGTATTATACCAGCTTGCTCAGGGGTGCCCATCATTGTATAACTCTTCCCAGATCCAGTCTGACCGTATGCGAAGATGCAGGTGTGATAGCCTTCGAAATTATGATCGAGCATTTCCTCACCCAGCGAGTTGTAGACATCTTCTTGGTGTGCATAATGTGCATCTCCTGTATCATGCGACCAGAAAGACTTGTCAAATGTGAATGATTTCTCTTCCACAATCTTCCTCGACATAACCCTTACATTCGCCGCATCTGTCGTTGCTGGCACAAGCAGCTTTGTCTCTTCTGTGATTGGCGTCATGCGGACGAGACATTCTGCGCCTCTTTCAACCTCTCTCGGTAGGAAGCTTCGAACTCGCACGACCACCTTGACATTTCCAGCTGGCGTACTTTCGGGTTTCGACATTGGCGAGAAGATGGAGGGTCGAGGCCTAGCTGATGCTAGTGGAGGAGTAGGCACATTTTGTGATGACCGACTCGGCGCGTCAGCATAGGCGTCGTCGGCATGAAAGAAGGCGCCATCGGTGGGCATTACTGCGCCGGACAAGGGGTAAAGAAGATGGTGGATGTTGATCTGAATGTCACGCAGGCGAAGTCGGAGCGATACATACATCAAGCACGCTCACCATGGGGCGTTAAGAACTAGTGGAGTCTGCCGGAGCATTAGGCGTGTCATCTTAGCCGCAGTCGTAAACAAACTTACGTAAACAAATGTTGACGGAGTGACAAGCATGATTTTCAGGGTCCAATTGAGGACTCCATCAGCAATACGAACAACACGAACACAAACGATATACCTTGCAGCTTGGTAGTGTAGAACGCAGAAGTGCAAAGGATTGATCTTCTACATCATTGGACAAAGCTTCGTCTGTCTTAACCGTATACAAGACAATGACATTACCTCTATAGAGCATGGTCTTCTTTCCGGAGACATACGGACGCTATAAAAGGCTTGAGCTTGCTGCCATCGTGATCCGGAGCTATATAGCACGTTCCATTCTAGAATCTTAGACTCTTTGGAAGGATGATATGCTAGGTCACTCGCTCGATACCCTCATGCATCGAAGAGTCGGGACATATCTGCTGCTAGAACATGGGTTTCTTTCCACTCGGGACATACGACAGTCCTATGCCCAGAAATAAGCATCGTTTCTCGTGGGTCCACGGGTTGAAAACGCATAGGAGGAATGCCGTCGCTCATCACTTCATCCACTGGCATCTCCTTCTTAGCTAATTCAACCCGCATCTCCTCAAAGAGGTCGACATAAACGGACGTATCAAATCCGATGATCAAGACAGTCACTCTGCGTGGCAGATACGCAAATGGTCGCAGCATAGCACGCATCTGCTGCATGACCTCGGGCGACCGAAGTCGTCTCACTCCGGTTTTGCATTGGCGTTCGTTATATAATGATAGTGTCAATGTGTGCAAAGTCTCGCTGTGTAGGATGGATGTGCCGATGGCCTGGAGTTTGTGCTCCCAATAAATAGCATGTTTGATAGTGGCCTCCGTTCCCCCTTGAAGTGGGGTTGGCCGGTTTATGGTTGCAAAATTGATGGCGAGGGACAAGTCGTGCATATGTTCCAAAGCGTGGCTGGGAGGCGTAGCACCCCGTATGCGCTGAAAGCGGCCGCCGATGGTCAATGCGACTGGCGTGAGAAACCCATCATGTAGTGTCAGCTTGTGGGGAGTGCTGTAAAGAATAGGAAGTGCCTCGAAGTAGGTGCACTTATTGAGCATCAGGATTGTTATATCGATGCCACTCCCACATCCAAATGTTGGCAGTTGCTTGTCATGACTGGTGAGGAGTGAGATGTAAATGATATCACGAAGCTCACGAGGTAAGCTGAAGAATAGATTGGGAGCGCCTGAGAAGGTATTGTTGTGATTACTGCATCGTTGCCCAACCTTCTCGCATTCCGGATCGGACATGGTCATTTTTGTTGAGGAAATGTGTGATTATTGGATTCTCCGACCTAAGCGCGCTTGCTGTTGTTGTTGTTGTGGTTGTTGTGTCAGTGAGTCAAACGTGTTTCAGAGTCGTTAGAGATCAGCGGAGCTCCGCCTCCGGAGTTACTACCGCTAGATCGTCATCTTGTCCAGAAAAATTATTCGATTTGTTTACTCGCCGACCTTAGCTTTTCACAGACTCCATCCACAAGCCCATCATGGGAAAGATAGGCAAAGTAAAAGTCCGGCGTAAGTTCTCTCTCTTCACATTTGTCCTTCGACTACAGCTTCCTTTTCTCCCATATCATGTCCCGACAACGTCCTATCCAACTCACCACCCCTCCAGACCAATCCGCGCACTCCCGCGCCGCTCGCCGCACCGAGCCAATCGACATTAACACAGACAAATCTCTGAAAGAAGTCTCCCCTCCATCCACGCCCGCCGCCAGCACAACGACCCCCGACATCCTCGCCGCGCGCACCGGCTCTGGTATCAGCAAAAAGCAGAAGACCAAACCCCTCACGCGCGCCCAACGACTACGCAAAGAACGCGGAATGCAGCGCGCAGAAGCCGTAGTCGACCAATTGGAAACCAAAGTCTCGAAGTCGAAGGATAGTGCGCGGAATATCAAGGAAAGAGCGTCGGCGTGGGAGGATATCGATAATCCGGTTAAGGAGGAGAGGAGGGTGAGGAAGAAATCAGAGAAGGCGGAGAGGGCGTTGGAGAAGGGGAGGAGGAAGGGGAAGGCTGGGAAGGAGGGTGGGGCAGAGGAGATGGCAATGGAGATTGATGAGGGTGTGCTGACGAAGACGACGGCGGAGGGGAGGGGGATGGATGTTGTGATGCCAGTGGATGGAGTGGTGGATATGGATGGGGTGGATGCGATTACTTGAGGTTCTTGGCAACAGAAGCGACAAAGGAAGGATTGGTGTCTCGGTCAATGTGTACAGGAATTGTATAACAGTCACCAAGGTTTACAGGTGTTGCACAAAGAGCGCGCCTAGCTCAAAGACACGAAGGCGAAACGCACAAGACGAAAAGCGACCAGCAACGTGGCGAAACATTTTGATCTATTCGCGTCCGGCATGGACAAGAGCAAAAGGCGCGTCGGCGTGCTCTTCCCAAGGCATACTCTTTATAAGACGCCTTTTGTCATCAGCGAAGATGAGTTGCTCCTGTTATGACAAACAGCCAGCAAAGCTATACATGCTCGAGATTTCGAATCAGATATATCAGACGAGCTACTTTTCTAGCTCTCAAGCCAGGATTTTGACTCAGATTGAGGAACCATCAAGCTGCGCCCAAGCAGACGCAAAAAGCAGAAGAAGTTGGGGCTCAACCACTTCTTAAAAGTGTACTTTTTTGCATATTGTATACAGTAATCCCTGGCAGCAGATGACATTGTCTGTCAACTTTTCACGTCTCGTCTCGATACATGCCGACTCTTCATGGGCTAGGTCACCACTTTCATCCTTTGAAGGCAACCCTCGTATGCTGCCTATACAACCACAGCCACCATATCCGCCTACCTGCGCGGCAGTTATCCATGTTCCCATTATGCCAACATACTGAACAGTAATAGAAAAGAAGAATTGACGCGGAGACCCTATCCTAGGAGTCTACGTCGTCTTCATTATTAGCATCTTACATCTGATTATTGCTCGTGGAACAAGGTTGAAATATCTTGTAGAGTTCGGCGATGACTTGCGACAACCCTTCGCTCGTCGAGGTCCTGATCCAATTTTGATCGTGCATCGTTACCACTACTCTGCCTGCTCCTCTTCGGACGGTCGCTGTCCTAGCGATCAAACGCCCTGAACACAAGAGTGAATGCGTGGGCGTGTTGTTCGAAAACTTTCCATATGAAATTCATAGCTTGTGTCTTGCGTAGCATTTGGTACCTGAATTTGCTATCTTGATACTCTCAGATGATAATTTGCCTTGAGTGCGTTAAAACCTCTGTCCATCAGCCAAGTCCAGCAAAGAGTGCATCAATCGCGTTGTTTGACTTCTTCTTTTTCTTCTTCCTTGATATGCCGCTCTGCTGTGTTACATCACTATCCTCAATTTTGAGCTTTCTCTTTATTTTCGGCAGTTCTGTTGTAGCATTTCTATTCGTCTTTGGTGGCTTGCTCGACTCCTCTTCAGACAAGATAAGTGGACTCGACCGAATCTTGCTTTGATAAATAGCCTTGACTGGCGTTTTCTTCGTGCTGACACTGAGACTGGCTGCATCTTCCTGAATAGTGGTTTTCCTTGATACAACTTCGCCAATATCACTTGTACCATCGAGCTCGTTATCTCCACATGCTGTAGTGATATTCTCCTGATTGTTGGCTTCCCACAAGTTGGCTGCGTCGACTTCTGCGAACTTGGCCAACGCATCTTGCATCTCCTGTTCATCTCTTGCTAATTGCTCCTGCTCTTCCGCATCTCCAAGCACATGGATGTAAGCAGTTACACCGAGGAGTTTGTATACTCTCGCTAGGAGCGCGAGCAAGATCAGAGATAGTGGCGCAAATGATGGCGTTGCAGCGAGTGTGGTGAAAGCACTGCACCAAGGACCTTTTATGAGCACATTTCTTTAGATTACCGAATGACCATTCTTCTACTCACGTATACCATTTCGTGACCAGCCTGCTCTCAACCCAATACGCGATTTCTGCAACACACCTCCGTCTTATCAAAGCACGATCTTGTTGTTTACCCAGATTCAGTGTAGCGCCAGTCTGGATATTTGGCTTCTTGTCCTTGATCATCTGACTTCCTGACTTGCGAGCAGCATCTTGAGCTTCTTCAGATAATCCTTTAGTTGGATCGATACCGAGGTCTTTACACACTCGACCGAACTCGCGGCGGAATGTGTTGAAATGTCGGAACCATTGGTTGCGACGGTGTTGATTTTTGTTGCGGTGATGGAGGAGATGGAGGAGGTGGAGGTGTTGGAGGAGGGTTTGGCGTGATTGAGAAGATGGCTTTAGGAGATCGGGAGGTAGTGTGCATGCGAAGGGATTCGTGTGCGAAGTGGACATTTCCCTGGGGAGGAAGGCATAAAGTAGATGAAGAAGTTGTTTCTTGCTCTCACGTGCTGACCATCAAGGTTCTTCGCCAAGGCGGACGCTCATGCCGTCGGGTAGTACGTACCTATAAACAAGCAGACGACAACAAGAAGGTAAAGAAGAAGCCAAAGTATATTCTGCGCTATATGTTGACGCTATGCTAAGGGTATTGGAGTTCTAATGCATGAAATGAAAACTCAGGAGAACACCACTGCTACCCATGCCCGGGACCGGTAACCCAGCCCATGCTCCAATCACTCCAGTGCAATGTTAACCTTCAAACCAAGAAATCGTACAGGTCATGACGTCGTCAGAAGCTCATCCACCACTCTATCGAGCACCATTCAGCTCATCATCGCCGAAGCTGTCACCAGCTACGACATCTTTCCCGGAAAAGTTCTTCTCATACTTGACTTTACTCATCTCAGCACTACCACTCTCACGACGGTTGTTCCCGACCTGATCGGTGGTGACGCTGATCCACCCTCTCACTGAGCCCTCCTGTGTGCTCAAAATCTTCCAATCACCACGTCCTGTAGCTTCCTTCTCTTCTCGCTCCCCAGTGAGCTCCATGTCTTCTGGTGTTGTGTCGGCGACTGTGATACCGTTCTGCCTAAGGGTTTCCAGAATGGCGCGAACGTTCAGTCTCATCCCACGTTCTGGTTCAGCGGCCTTGGCGACATATTTTGTGAGGTTGGGGAAGAGAATACCAAAATCAGATTGGGATAAATGCGCTGAATCCATGGGATAGAAGATGTGAGCTCTCTGTGATGACTTCTCCATGTTCGGGTTGTGTAAAGCCGCCTTGATCTGGTTTAGGTTTCCAGTCCAGTTGAAGAATGCGGAGGAGAGGATTGCAAGAATAGGAGAAGCATTGTTGGACGAAGATGAGGCGGCAGAGAACATGGGCATTGGTTTGCGATTTAGAGCTGCATTTGCTGGAGAGTTTAGTGGAAGGCCCCAGGGGTCGAGTAGGATGACTGGTGAGTTCGGCGCAATTTGTGATTTTAGGGCAGCTGAAGGTGCGAATGGGAGAATAGAAGAGGACGTCTGAGGATGGTAGAAGACAGACTTGACGAATTGAACTGATGTTGCAGCACCAAAGGAATGGCCCGCCCAAGACATCTTGCCTGGAGTAAGTACGTCAATTTTGCCGGCGAACATGGAGAGCAGGTTATTGTCAGTCTCTTTGTTAGAATGGAAGAGACTGTGCTGTCCGTGGTTTGGGTCGAGGTTTTGAATCTCTTGACCGCGTTCTTTTCTCATGATAACCTCATGTATCATGCTGAGCTCACTAAGGCGGACCTTGAGCTGTTCGTCACGGCCGTTGTAGACATCAGGAGAAGGTTGGTGTGAATAACTCTTGTAATCGACCACGCGGGCTGGTGTGTTGCTTGTTGCCCTGATATGCTGAATAGGCGAACTTCCGTCACGATGATCTAGGGCGTAAACAACCATTCCATATGAAGCTAGAGATCCGCAAATGTGTGAATATGAGTTCCTCATGCCACCGAGACCATGAGAAAATACCATCACAGGCCATCTCTGAGAGGCTTGTGGTGGCGAGAGTAACTTGGCATTGCGAATGGCTGGAATCTTGACATAGTAGATGATTTGAGAGAAATAGCTGAAGACCGAAGCTAGTGTTGGAGAAGCGCCCAAGAAGCGGCCGTATGCACTGACAATCTCTTTCTGCGGATTCTGAATCCAATAGACTGGTCTTGAGTGTGATTTCTTTGCTGTTTGTTCTGCAGGATAGAAGACACGGCATGCGACTGTTTCAGGTATCTGGCTGGAGGATTGACCACTTGGTAAGATATCTGCGGATGCGACTTCAATGTCGATTGTGCCTACTGGGTATGGGCCGGAGTAGGCTGGGAGATATGGAAGCACGCCCATGATGGAAGTGAAGTAGGCTAAGTAGGATAGAATTGTCGCGAAGGCGAGGTTGAATAGTTATGTAGAGACAGTGATAGGAACGCCGCTATGAACACAGAAGCAATAGAAAACAGAAACAAGGCGGACAGAAGAAGAAGAATGGCATTCTTGATTGCTGTTCAAAAATTCTCTGACCTCATCGCGAGCCGGATGCTCGTGTGACGCTTACCCGAAAGCGTCCTACACCGTTTCAAGATTCAGTTGTCTATCACATGTATAGTTTAGCAGTCACCTTCATAACCCAGGATAGCTGGATTTGTACTTTCATGGGCACAAATTCTAAGCCCTACGTCGTTGAGAGTACGGCAGGGTGGAGGGGGTCTAGCTAATACTAAAGTACTCCAGCACTCCTCACACTGGCAGAGAAGTCGGACATCGACATCTGAACTGGGGTAGGGTGTTTTTGTGGCGTCGATCGATTGACCATCCTTGTTTGTCTTGGCTGGCACGTGACGGTTCCTTATCGGCCGAACAATCTAGATCAACAACTTTGAGACAAAGACGAGACGAGGCAAGACGAGATGAACGATAGCTGAGCGATGAAACAACGATGATGTAGTCCTGAAGCCAAATCCGTGACAGCTTTCTTTTCACCATGCCGTTGAAGAGGCAACCTTCTACGACTGCAACGCGAGATCCCTCGCCAACAAAACGTCAGGTATGACATAAACAATGTTATGAAACTCAAACTTCATTACGCACACCCTGATGGTCGATATCTCGCTGATCACCATTCTCGCAGGAATTGAGCAACTATCAAGAGTACGATTATCTGGCAAAGGTTGTCTTGATCGGTCCATCAGGAACTGGAAAGTCCGTCGCGTGTCGCAAGAGCTGACCTGTGCTGTCCTAACCACCTCAGCAGATCCTGCCTACTTCACCGCTACATCAAAGACGAATGGAAGATACTCAGCTCACAGACAATTGGTGTCGAGTTTGCGTCTAAGATAGTCTCCGTTGGCACTGGGTCGCGACGAAAGCGCATCAAGCTACAACTATGGGACACCGCTGGCACCGAGCGTTTCAGATCAGTATCAAGATCATACTATAGAGGAGCAGCCGGCGTTATATTATGTTATGACATCTCGAACCTTCAGACATTCCAGGCACTTCCAACCTTTTTGCATGATGCTAGAGCTCTAGCCTCGCCATACCTGACTGCAGTCCTCGCCGGAAACAAGAGTGATGTCGCGCAAGATTACATTGGCTCTGCTCCAAATCCAGAAGACCTTCAGTCGCCAGCTCCGGACAGTCTAGCTGGATCTTTGCGGAGTAACACATCAAGCAACCCTTCGACACTTATGAACGTCTATCGAAGCACAAACACGACAGTGACCTCAGCACCCGAAGGTCGAGAGGTTTATGCAGAAGATGCAGCTTCATGGGCACAACAACAGAAGATCACGGTTGCAACTGAAGTCTCAGCGCTTACTGGAGATTCGGTCGAAGAAATGTTCACGAGGCTTGCAAAGATTATCCTGACACGCATTGAGCTCGGCGAGATTGATCCAAGCGATCCGGCATCTGGTATTCAATACGGAGATTCCTGGGGCTATGACACGGCGAAGAGCACGGATAGTCAGGCTGGGACTAAATCTAGGCGGGTTGCTAGTGTTTCGTGGGCATCAGGATTGCGCGATTGGGAGGAGGTTTTCAGGGTCGATACAAGGAGAGGAAGGGGTTGCTGCTGATTGAAAACAGATAAGTTGAATATGGACAATGGCTACACAATGACAGTTGGCCCAACGTAGAATCGAATCACCATCAACGCTACAAATGCGACTTTGTGAGATCAACTAAAGAAATGGATACAACATTTGTAAGTTTATAGGAGTGCGGTACTCTTCCCACATCCTTATTGACACCTTAATCTTAGACAATGCCTGGATTCGGCAAGTAGTGCGTTCATTGCCGACCCCAAATGTATGCTACTGCACATGACCAGTGGCTTCCAGTGTCCAAGAGGTACGAAGGTCACCAGCCTTCAGGCTATTGCAAAGAATGATAGAAAAGAAGTTTAGCAGCTAATCGTCCTTGCCTTCAGTACTGCTATATGCAGATCGCCTAGCAGGAAGCTCCCTGGCAGAGCCGACACATTGTCTTTCCGATCTCATTGGAACAGAACTGTCCACAAAGACATCATGGTCAATGATGACATTGAAAGACGCCCCAACAATGACAAGGAAGCATGCTAAACTTTCTATGCGGCTTTGTTTGCTCTGAGCGCACAAGTACGCTTGCTATCCACAATCTACACGCAATCATAGACAAACATAGGACAACAAGGACAAACAGCAAATCGAGTGCTGCACCCTGAACAGCTGTATTAAGCGTCGTCACATACCATATATCGCCTTTTTGGCGGCTCTAAAGCACAATCAACAAAGACAATAACCGAAGCGAATATTTGACGTAGTATCACCCAACGCCTCTTCATCGGAAAGCCCCAATCTCTCAACATCATGGATCTCTACAGGTGACCCAACGTTGCTACAATGGGCCTTGCGAGGCTTCGGCTTGATTGCCGAGTGATTGGCTTCTCCGACAGTGCAAACAGGATGACGAAGCGTCAATTGCGTGCCCGTCTCAATCGCTATCACGACATGCTGGAGTATGGTCTTCTAATGAGGCGGGCATGGGAAAGAGAACAAGAAGCCGTCCGAAATCTCCTTGCTGAGCTTGCCACGGCCGAGGCCAGAGTTAATCATGTGGCCACAATCCTGGGAAAAACCACACTACGTTACAAGACTGTGCACCTGCGCTTAGACCATCTCAAGATATGGATGAAGTCCATAGCTCTTGAGCCAAACAATCCTGGTAGAAGAGTGTGTCAGATAGGTTTGGGACTGATGCCGACAAGAAAAACAGCACGACGCGTGGTGAAACATCGACAATTTCTTCGTGCGCCGTTCCCATCGAATGACCCTATGCTGCGTCAAAATCAGGAAGCCAGGGGAATGAGAAGATATTGGGAGACTTTGGATGAGGATCGAGAATTCTGAATAGCATATACGTGGTAGGGGAATAAGTTCGGGATAGGGAGAGCTTGAGTTCTAGAGAAAGCGCTTGGTCAGTGCAAATCCAAGGACTCCACCCTACGTAAGACCTAATAAGAATTGTGCATGTACTGACGTTGGATAGGATATTGAAGGACATCATAAGCTAGTTTTCTCGACCCCCACAAATCACCACTACTAGCTAAGATGAGGAAGCATTCTGTGGCCACAATAGCGAACAACAAATCACCTGAAGACTGCCATCTCAAATCGACTTTGTCTGTCTGCCTAGGAAAGAAAAAAGACCCATCTGAGTGCGAGGCAACATTGCCCATTTTTTGTTGTATTGTGTCGGATTAGAAAGATCTGAAATCACAAATGCAACGTCTGAAGTTTTTCTGTCGAATTTATCCATGTATTCGCTAATCTGGTTGTTATATATACACAAAGCTGTTCTCTCATTGAAAGCTATGTTGCAATGGAACAGGTGCCGAAGATCGGATAGGGGTACGAAATGTTGTGAGCGCTTTTGTCGATACATGAAACACCAGCCTCCCCAGCCACAAACATGAAACATTGGCAACTCTAGCCCCTCGTGCGCCATACTATCAAAGCTCAAAGAGCTTGTTTGCATGAAGTGTTCCACCTCTTTGTGTCGAGTTTGTCATTGTTGGCTATTGAGCATACTTCGCCAAATAGGCAAACAACACAACAATGAAGTTTATCAGTCGAGCACCTTTCTTTGCTATGCAAACAATAGTCACGCTAGGACAATGTAGTCTTTGTGGTTGCAAGCGGTCATTCAAATACCTGCCTTGTCCTCTGTCTGCTCGCAGCTACTGTCCAACATTCCTGCCCTTCGTTACATCAACCACAAAGAAAGACGCTGTCACTCTCTCACCCCACCATTTACATCTTCTACATCACAACAACAAAGACATCTCTACATCACCATGCCTGCAGTACGCCGCAACAACGCTCGTGCCGCTGCTGCTGGGCCGCCCACTCCCACCTCCCCAAAACGCACTTTCGACTATGCTACCTGGTCAAACGGTAGCCTTAGTCTGGACGACGCACGTCGCGAGGCCAAAAAGCGAGGCATGCGCAATGTATACCGTCTAAACACCAGGACGACAATTGCTAGGATTCGCAGGCATGACGAAGCTCTCGCCAGACAACAAAGGCCATCGGCACCCCTCACACAGGCTCCAAGTCCTGTCCCTATCGCGACTCCAGCTCGACTTCTCAATGAAGCCAACATTGAGATTGCCAGACTCAACGGAGAGGTTGAGAGGCTCCGTCAAGACAACGGCAGTCTTCACACCCAACTCACCGCCGCGACCCAAGCTGTCCCCGTATCAACTCCCAGTGCTACAAATGTTGAGATCCAGCAGCTTCGAGATGAGATTGCCGGCCTCAGACAAACCAACGGCAATCTCCTCGCCCAGGCTGAGGCTCATGCTCAATCACCCGCCGCTCCAGCTCCTATTGCTACCAATGCTGAGATCCTGCAACTTCGCGCTGACGTCGTTGCGCTTCAGGAAGAGAAGGGCACTCTTCACAAGCGTGTGACCAAGCTCGAAGCTCGCAAGGAGAATCTCAACGCAGAAGCTAACAAGTTGTATGAAGACAAAGAGGCAGTCATGAAGGACTTTGCCGCGAAGGTAGTCGCAGTGCAGGAGTTAACGCAAGGACTGGAGAAAGAGATCAAAGCACATGAAGACGATGTTGCGCGAATGAATCAAGAAATCGCGAGACTGCAGGAGCTTCTCGAGAAGTGGCAGGATTATGCTTGGAGGTTGCAAGCAGAGCCTGATTTACAGAACGCTCCTGACAATTCCGTGGCGCAGCATGGACCATATCACGCTGAGGACGGTGCTCAACCTCAAGACTATGAACATGGACAGCATTACGCTGTAGACCCTGCTCAACTTCAATACTATGGACAGCACTACAACGAAGACGACGCTCAGCATGCGGGACAAGGACAGCAATACTCCGACTACCAAGCTCTAGTCCAGCCTCAGCAAGACGACCAGCAGCGCACAAGCGGACTCCATGGTCTCAGAAGACAGATCGAAGACGAACGGAATGTAGGTGAGCAAGTTCAGAATGAACCTTATCAAGACGCAGCTAAAATCATGCAGGAGGAGCGTGAGCGCAATGATGCTTTCCTGGATCGTTTCCACCCGAATTCGCCCAGAGTTTCGTCGCCCATCCCATACGAGATCGTCCGCGACAACATGCAACAGGAGCTTCCTCGGAACCCAGAACAACCTCGCGAGGTGCTGCGAGGCAGGTACGATGCTTTCATGGACGCTGCGCTGCAAGAGCAGGAGGACGCCGAACGCGAAGCCCTATATATGCAAAGTGACGACGACTACGGGCCATCGACAAGACAAGGTACCCCGTCGGTGCAGGAAGATGCTGATATGCTACATGCTCCCAGTTCTCCTGCTTACGGGTCTCCTTCAGTATATGACAACCAAGGACGCGTGGCGAGTTAAGCGGAAGAGGAAGAGGAACATGATTCCCTGTTTGATGCTGGTTCCGATATCGAGGACGATCTCGTCGATGACAGTCAAGACGACAGCGATCAAGACAACGACCACAGTCAAGACGACAACGACAGTCAAGACGACCACAACGGTCAAGACGACGACGAGGATCATGCCAATGACGGAGATCAAGACGACGACGACGATCAGGACGACAATAACGATCAAGCCGCCCAGCAGACAGCACGTCCTCAATCTCGATCCCGCTCACCCTCCCTCCCCGACTACGAATACTACGAAGAGCTCGAAAACCGTCAGCGTGCCCAGCAAGTCCCCCTATCCCGCGACCCCACGCCCTCAGCAAGTCAAGAACCTCCCAGCACGTCCGAAGAAAGCGACAGTGACGACTACGAGCCAGAGTTCATGAGCATGGCACCAATAATAGCTCGTCAAACTGCAGCAGCAAATGCCAGAACGCAAAGGGGTTGGATAGTCCAGCAGCAGGTGTTGGCGACACGCGGGCTACATGTTACTGGACGGATGAGATTCGAAAGGTTGGAGGAGCAGATGAGGCAAACGATGGTGCTGGATATGACGGAGATGTGGAGGCAAGCTGGGCATGTTGCGCCGGACCCAACAGCGTACGACTACTGGGAGTCTGATTAGATTTGGAGGGAGGAGGAAGCCGGCTGGGATGAGGGCGATTTGTACGTTCGCTATGTAGGTCTCCGTTTGAGCTATCTTTGTAACTTGAAAGAAAATTCGCAACCATAAGATCATGAATTGTTCGACAAACAGCACCACTTTCATCACTACGTTCTCTGAGTGCATGGCCTTCCTCACCACTCTGACACAACCTCCTTATCTCAAGACGTCTCCCCCCTCTTCCGCCTCGCTCTCCTCCTCTCCCGTCCCCTCCTCTCACCAACCTCACTAACACTAGGCGGCCACGCCCCCGCACTCCCCACACTGCCTCTCGTCCCCAGAACCATAATTCCCTGTCTCCTCTCCTCCTGAAACTCCTCAATCGGATCCTCAATATCCTCAAACACCGTCATCGGCGTATCCGGCATCCCCGAGCCGTGAAACCTTTGCATTTCCGGTGTTTGTGGTGCGCGGGCTGCTGTTGGCGAAAGTCTGCTGTCGCCATCGTCTTCATTCTCGCTGAGGTAAGAAGGACGATGTTTTATTGTATTGGACGAGGAGATCTTGTATTGCGAGAGATGCAAGGATGCCGTGCTCCCGTTTTTGCTGCCATTCGTCTTGCTGGGGGATGTACGACCAGATCGTGTAAGTGACCAGCCGTGGCGGAAGAGGTTGCAGAGATTCATGCCGGCGTCGATGGCTGTGGCGACGAGTTGTTCGTGGTTGGGCTCGGGCTCGGGTTTGTCGTATATCACGACTTGCTGCTGTTCTGTTGTGTTTCCGTTGACGGTATGTCTCGCGTCACGTGCCTTTCGTGTGAGGAGTAAGCCGTAGAGGGAGCCGAAGAGGAGCCAACAACCTTTGATGTGGTCGAGGAGTTGATGAGGTTGGATGGTTATCCCTTTGAGGAGGGCATGAATGTAGCGGACATGTGTGGCTAGCATGTCTGAGCTGTGAAGTTGATCGTTGTGGTCGGAGCATGAGATGGTGATAGCGTCGAGGAGGCTGGAGTTGTGCGTTGTCGAGGCGCGAAGGAGGGTTCTGATGAGATTGGGCTCCGTCCTTAGTTCAAGAGATTGAAGAGACTGGATGAGTAAACGACTGAAGCGGAGGCTGGGCTCGACATGTTCAGGCAGCAGAGTGCTGTGGTTGGCTTGTTCGAGCGCCCGCATACAGACGCAAAGGTTCCAGCATGCGTCCCAGGTTTGTCTGACTGCTTCGAAATTGGATGCTGAGGCGATGAGCTGATCGCGGCTTTCGGAGCTCAAGTCGTAGAGAGATTCGAGAAAGTCCCAGCATTCGTCGAGGGCGTGGCGTTGTTCTTCCAGCGATGGTGGAGATGCAGTCTGTTCTGCCGGCTGTATCGAGTCTACCAACAGCTGGCTTGCTCGTGCTTGTCGCGATATCTCAGGGCTTTCTTGTAGAGTCGACTGCACTGATGGCTTTGCAGATCCTGTTGAAGCAACGCTGCCAGATCCTCTTGCTCGCCTTGTCGCCATGGCTATGCTATGAACATCTTGTGGCTGTGATCATATCAGTAACGGTGTTGACACTTGTCCAACTAGCACAACACTCACGTCCGGAAGGTCCAGAGACTTGGCAGGGTTCGGAAGGTTCGCAAGAGACATCCTGAACGAATAGGCAGATGATAGACGTTCTGTAATCTGTGGTGTGTTAGGATAGCAGAGCCACGCAGTGTAACACAAGCGAAGATATGGATTCGTAGCGACAAGAGAGCGAAAGTTGTAACCTAGAGTGGCAACACTGGCAAGATGGTGCAACGTATATATACTGTTCTACCCAGCTTAAACGCTTGGTTGAGAGAGGTGCGACATGACACCACATTACCTGTCACAAAGCACACACCAGTTTTTGGTTCTGGCTTCGTTTCTCCTCACCACGATCAGATTGAATAGCAGGACGCTCTGCCTCATAATCAATGTCAGACAAACCCTCAAACTCAGTCTCTTTCGCAAGCTCAGCTATCTTAATGGGCACCCGGACTAGCTTCTTGCGTGAACTCGTCCGGCGATCCCATAGCTTCTGGACTTGTTCCTGACTGAGTCTTGGTCTTTGTGAGACGTTAGCAGGGGGTCCCACATCCTAGTGCATGACAACAAGCTGACCTAGATTGGTTTGAGGGGACAAGGTGTGACCTTGGTTCACCAGCATCAGTCGTCTGATTGGACTTATCGCCCTTGTGTTGCATATGACGTGACATCGTTCCAAGCAAATTCACACCAAGTAGCACGAGTACGCAAGATCAGGCTCTTTCAATGGACTTGAAGTGGACGCAGGAGATGTTATGAACGGGAGTATTACATGAGCAGCTCGCTAACAGCGGGACATCGCTTATAATTAGCGGTGAGCCGGCCGCAGCTACCACCAGTCACAGCTCAACGGACCGCATCTTTGGATGGGTAAAGGTCATGACGAGGCATATCACAGTGAAAAAATGGGCAATCGAGCGCTTCTGTTCCCAAAGAGGCAATATTCAGACATAATGAGATCGAGGGCTTCTTGGGCAGGGCTGCACCCTTAGGACGACAGCCCACGGCAATGTATCTGTTCTGGGTTAGTTTCATAGTGCTTGTGAGAGCTGAGGTTGAGGGAAGTCAGGCTACGGAGCTGAGGCCGCCGCGGCTGTTTTTCGGCCTAAATTGCTTCTTGATTTTTCTGCGATAACATGAAGGGACCCAACCTCTTTCTTATCACAATCATCAACCACAGTCATCATGTCTAGTCTACGCAACGCCATCCCGCGTCGCCCGCACAAGGAGCGCTCTCAAGAGCATGGCCGCCAAAAACGGGGTATCCTCGAAAAGCACAAAGACTACTCTCTACGCGCGAAAGATCACAATGCCAAAAAGGCTCGCCTCAAGATCCTGCGCCAGAAAGCCGCCGATCGTAATCCTGATGAGTTCCACTTTGCCATGTTGAGCAGTAAGACAAAGAATGGCATCAAGATTGCGGATCGAGGGAATAAAGCGCTGAGCATGGATGTGGTCAAGTTGTTGAAGACGCAGGATGCTGGGTACGTGAGGACGGCTCTGCAAAGGACGAGAGTCGAAAAGCAGCGATTGGAAGAAGAGTTGGTGTTGAATCAGAGGGAGGGAGAGGATGGAGTGCGATTAAGGACGTTGCGGAATTTGGAGGCTGAAGAGAATGATGATGACGAGGACATGGGTATTGGGAATAAGCATACAGTGTTCGTGGACGACGAACTCGAGCAGACTGGCTTTGACCCACAAGAGTGGTTTGAGACGGATGAGAAGGGAGTCAACAACGCATATAACAGGCCACGGCGAAAGAGCGGTGAAGAAGCCCTGCCGAATCCGACGGTGCAGAAAGGTCCACGCGAGCTGGAGCAGGAACGTCTAGCGTGGCGTGTAAAGCGCGCTCAGCTGAAGAAGCAACAACGAGAACAAGAATCTAAGGTGACCAAACTGGTCAACTTACGACAACGAGAAAAAGATCTCGCGAAAGCAGAGCAGGAACTGGAAGTGCAACGTGCGAAGATGAGCAACTCTGTGGGTGGTACCAATAAGAATGGTGTCAAATTCAAGGTCCGCGAGCGAAAGAGATGAGTCGGTCTTGCAGTCACGTGCGTGTACTACCAGGACTGGAGCGCGGGTCATGCAAAGACACCCACAGTGCAAGTGATCAGTGCTGATCTGTCAGGCTCGTTATGCAGGATTGATGCCTGTCAGAGCGTCTGACAGTATAGACTGTCCAGGCACTCTCGAAGCTACAATTAGGTATGAGGATCGGCTTCTTTACGGGCGGATTCTTGGCGCCTCCGACATTCCACCTACCCTCGATTGGTATCATAGCCGTGGACGTTAAAGATTAACCAATCATCACGCCATGAGTGTGCCGCCCATCACCAGAAGTTATACGACCGATGACAGGCACCCAGGGAATCTTGAGACTCTTCAGAAGCGAAACCATATACGAAGAGGAGAATGAAGAAGCTTGATCGGCTGGAGTCTGTAGTGCTCTTTACTTCTTATGGAGCGGAGTAATGGGTCAGATGCAGTGCAAGACAAGCATGCGTAGTAGACTAACGCCAACAGATAGTACAGTAAAATAACAATAATGACAGAAAGGAAGTGTGCTCATAATGCATGAAAGTAGGCGCCTCTCGAACCGATCAGGACAACACATAGTCACTTTCCGTCGTGACCCTACTCTGAATTCTGGTCATCTTTGCCCAACAGAGAGCTAATCACACTTAGGTTATCCTGTTTTAATTTTCCATCCTCTTAAACAGCTTGAATAACACTCACTCTTTTTCTTCCTATTCGGGCTTCTCCTGCATCACCTTCTTTTGGAGGGGAGGGCGTAGTCCCAGGTGTCGTTTGAAGTCTTCTGTCTGCTCTCGACTACGTGGCAACACAAAGGCCAAATGAATTATGATTCCGCTCACAGCAATAGTGGTATTCCCCACAAGTAACCACGAGTAATCTCACTCCTATTCCTTGCCATCTCTGCCTAATAGCGAGCTGATTAGACTAGAGACATTCCCATTTCAGCCTTCTAGTAAACAGACTGTTCGAAGCCCTCCATCAAAAAGACTATTTGGACAGAACTCACTCTTGTCCTTCAGATTCGGGCTTCTCTTGCTCTGCCTGTATCTTCTTCTGGAAGGGAGATTGCAGATAGAAGCGTCGTTTATAGATTTCTGCTTTTTCTCTGCTTCGCGGCAATGCGAAGCCAAAGAGAAGGATACCACTCACAACGAGTATGGCTAGACTTGCTTTCGGACTGGGATCTAGTCCTAGTGGCATTACTTGGAATCGTTGCGTGTTTCTGGGCAGTCTACGCACAAGATCGCAGGAGGTAGAATGCACTGCGGTTCTGGGTTGTATCTGAGGAGGATAGGGCGAGAACGTCGCCTTCACCTCTAGCACAGGAAGTTGATGTCTCCCGAGCTTGATGAGTACAAGTTTCAGGCATATCTGTGACACAGCCGAGACAAGTGCGGCTGTGGGTCTTGTGACTCCGATTGCCCACATGCGGAAGGTCGTTTCACGATGACTACACCGCGCTACGCGCTAACGACGGTGATCATTATGGGTGTGGTATATGTATATGGTGAACCTCCTTACTGAAGGACACCAAACAGTAAAGATACGAAAGAGTAGACAGTGAGACTATGAAAAAAGCAAGCAAAATGACTTCCACCACTCCAACCTCCCCATCTACCCCTCGCAAGCGCATCCGTGAACTACTCCCCAATCTCCAACTAGGCTACTACAAACCCGGTCCCAAGAACAGCCTTACTGACATCCCCGGCCTCCTCGCACACACCGAGTCCGTCCACGTCGCCGCAAACTCAGAGCACGACCACGTCAACACCGGCGTTACCACAATCATTCCCCACCCTGAATGGTTTTCGCACTCCATCAACGCCGGCATCTTCCGCTGGAACGGTTCAGGTGAGATAACAGGGAGTCACTGGATCGAAGAAACCGGGTTATTAAGCTCTCCCATCATCATCACCAACTCTTTCGCTGTGGGCCAATGCTATAAGGGCGTATATGATTACGCTATCAGAGAGCATCGCAACAAAAAGACCAAGCTTGCAGATTGGTTCCTCACTCCCGTAATCGCCGAGACGTGCGATACTGGACTAAACGACGTGACTGTCACCGATGCCATCACGCCTGAGATGGTGGTCCGAGGAATGGACAATGCCACAGCAGATGCTATACCTGAAGGCAACTCTGGAGGCGGGACTGGCATGATCTGTCAAGGTTGGAAGGGCGGAACGGGCTCAAGTAGCCGTATCGTTGGCAGTTTCGAGCCAGACGAGTCTTCCGAGGCGGAAAGTGCAAAGGTAGGCAAATTACCTAACAAAGAGTACATTGTAGCCGCCTTGGTTCAAGCAAACTACGGATCCCAGCGCGATCTTCGCATTGGCGGCTACCCAATTGGTAAAGCCCTGCTCGATCGCGGAGTGACAGGCATCAAACCAGCCAAACCAATCACAGCATTTGTGTCGAATCCAAATCCAGACGATCAGAAACAAGCCGTAGACAACGACAGCACCAAGCCTGCAGCAGCAACAGCACAACCTGAGCCAACACCCGCACCTCTCGAAGGAACAGACTCGCCCGACGGCTCCATCATCATCATCCTCGCAACCTCCTGCCCATGTACGCCTCTCCAGCTCCAACGCTTAGCCAAGCGTGCAACAGTCGGCCTTTCCCGTGTTGGTGGATGGGGAAGTAATTACTCTGGAGACGTATTCCTTGCTTTTAGCACTGCTACGAAGACGGCTCGCACGTTTCAGCAGCGGTATAAGGCGCCTGAGGTCAGGGCTGTGGAGATGGTGGATGATCAGGCGATGAACGCGTTGTTTGAGGCTGCGGCCGATGCGACAGAGGAGGCAATTTACAATGCGTTGTGCGCTGCTGAGACGACGGAGGGTCCGGAAGGATTGGTCGTTGAGGGCTTTCCGCTGGAGATTGTGAAGGAGATTATGGGAGATTGGAAGGGATGATTCGGTGTGATGTTGGGTCAAAGCTGTGTCGTTGGACTGGAAAAGTAGAAGTCGTTGGCCTCAAATGAGTTCTGAACATGTATATCCGCAATGATCAATGAATTATACTGATGTCCTCTCTTTATGTCTGTGTAGCTTAGACATTGTTGCTTGACAGGAAGCGAACGAGCATACCCATAAAAGCAGCGTCTTACTGCTCCGTGCGTCCTGACAAATCAGTACAGCGCCCGTCCCAAGATGATTTTAGGCACGTCACTTTCATTCCACCTTGTACTGTCTCAAGAAGTAATATGAGCGATCTTCCAGTGGTGTACGTCTATCTCGTGGCTCCAAGGTCCACCAGCCTTCGTGCGTACAAAAGTCAGTCGGCCGCTATTGGATGTAAATACTTCTGTATGTCCCCGTGGCAGCTTCGTCAGATAGCAGCCAAAGCGTTTCTTTAGCAAAAGAACACAGCTTATGCCTCTCGTGTCGTCTGCGTAAAGACTGGTTACATAGTGCAACAAAAACAAATGAAGAAAACATGGTATGGAGCGCCCAAAAAGTAGCGAAGGAAACATACAACAACTGAAATTCGCATGTGGTCACCCACCATACTACTACGCAGTCGATCTGTGGCTTAAATAGGGCAGAGCGAACGGGATGCCTTGTTCTCCACAGTCTATGGTCGTATGTGAAAGATAGCGTGGTAATCTTGGTATATAAACCATTTTTTGACTTCCTGTGCTGTAGCGCAGAGACTGCATGAAGTGTCTAGCCAATCAGATTGCGTATAGTCCTACACAACTAATCCTGCTCTTTCGGCTGTAGTTAGCTCACTGATAAGACAAGCACTCCACAGCCACCACGATTCACGTAATAATGTCAGCTTTTGTGTGTGACTTTGACAAGCAATAGCTCAACAATAATCGGTCTCAGAGCGTCTATCTTACGTGAAACGCGCCTTTCTGAAACACCCTGAGATGGTTTGGTCCACAATCCCTCCACTCACACACCGGAGTCTATGCTTATTTCTTGACCCTGCTGACCCTGTTGACTTTGAAACACGCGGTATTGCGGGTCCTTTTGCTTGGGGTTCCTGCAGATCGTTGACGGGTTGAGACCGCTCGAGCACTAGCACTCACTAGCTAGCTAGCTGGTCTCAACACGGAGCTATCGTCGTTGGGTTAGTCAGCTTGTAAAGACAGACAGAGAAATCGTAATCTGAGGAGAGTTATCCACTGCGCGAATCTAAACCTCCTCCTCTCTCTAGGTCGTATCGCGAATGTTCTGACCGAGACCGAGCGGCATGAGGCCGAGATCTCGAAACTAGCAGAGTTTGTCTTCAAAGGTTGAGTGGAAAAAAATGTTCAGAACTGACGTATCTCATCACAACGTTTTGTATGAGGTCTTGGCCAACGGGTGGCGGCCCGGCTCGTGCTCGTATCCTGGTAGCCTTCGTCCAATGATGACCTCTTTGATTTTTTGTTTTGAAGTGTCGTGGTATTTCGAAGCAGAGGCTCTGGTCGACTACAATATCTGCGCAGCAGCTCAGATAGTGAAGGCTTGCTGGGATCGACGAAGCATCAAAGCAGACAGACAGAGATCAAGATCTGCAGATCTATTAGAGCCAGATCCACTACGATTCGGACTCGACTCCAGCCGGCAAGCGTTGCCGTGAATGAGGAAAGAGGCTTTAAGGCGTGAGAGCGACCACCGATATTCACACGTGAAGTAAGTGAGTTTGAGTGAGGCGATTAGTCGACTTCAACAAAAGATTGGCCCAGCAACTTGATGCCACTCGTCCCTCTCACCTGCATACAATCTTTGCGCCTTGTCGAGGTTGAAACCACGGTAAAAAGGCTCGAGTCCAATCGCTGGATGCCCATGGGTTTTCCTCGTGTGATTCCCATCCACATCATCGCTTGGTGATGACTCTTGAGTCTAAAGTTGAGCTCTGTTTGATTCCACCGATCCTGATTCATGTCTATAGTTTCCTTCTTATCTAGTCCGTCATCCCAATTCATTCTTGCCTATAAGATATTGTCTCTCCCCTGATCCCTCGTCTATACCCTCTTTCCCTCCCTCACTACCTACACAATCATCATGGCTCCCTCAGCAGTCTCCAACTCCAGCACTATACTCTCACCACCAGGCGCCGCTGCCAACTCTCGCCGACCGTCTCGCGGCCGCTTTCGACGTCTCAGTTCTTTCGACTATAGCAAGAGTCAAGATAATGCCGATAAGCCTACCATCGTGGTCCCATCAGAGACTGTATCAGAAGAGACAGATGCCTCAGAGATTGCAGAGACGTTCGAGCTGGCTCGTCGTCAAATGAAGGGTCTCAAGATTGATGAGGAGGAGTTCTCTATCGATTTTATGCCTTCTCAGACAACCGATAAATACGCCTATGCCTTCGATATCGATGGTGTACTGATCAAAGGTGGAGAGGTTATCCCAGAGGCTATCCATGCGATGAAGATGCTTAACGGACAAAACAGCCGCGGTATCAAGGTGTAAGTATAAAAGATAAAGAAGTCTGGCTATTCGATATCTAACCCATCTTAGTCCATACATTTTCGTCACTAATGGTGGCGGTAAATCAGAACAGGAACGTTGTGCACAACTATCCAAGCAACTCGAACTCGAAGTCTCTCCTGGCCAATTTATTTGCGGTCACACGCCTATGCGTGAAATGGCTGATAAGTACGACTGCGTCCTTGTCGTTGGTGGCGAAGGTGAAAAGTGTCGAGAGGTCGCTCTCGAATACGGCTTCAAGACTGTCATTACTCCTGGAGACGTCATCAAGACTCAACCAGATGTTACGCCCTTCCGCAAGCTCACTGAAGATGAGACGAAGAACTCGATTGTCAGGGATTTCAAGAAGTGCAAGGTGCAAGCCATCTTCGTCTTTGCTGACAGCAAGGACTGGGGAAGTGATACACAAATTATTCTCGACTTATTATTGTCAAAGGATGGTGAGCTTGGAACTCGCTCCGAAACCATGGACGAAGGACCACCACTCTTCTTCGCCCACAACGATCTCGTCTGGGCAACATCTCACGCCTCCGTCCGTATTGGCATGGGTGCTCTTCGTAAGTCTGTAGAAGCCATGTACGAAGCCATGGCTGGCAAGCCTCTCAAGGCCACCGCATTCGGTAAACCTCAAATTGGAACATTCGAGTATGCCACTCGTCTTCTGAAACAATGGCGCAAGGATACGCATGGTATCGATGCTGCACCCGACACTATCTGTATGTCCTAACCCAAGCTGCCTGCACAAACTCCCACTGACGGTTTTAGATTTCGTTGGAGATACCCCCGAATCTGATATCCGTGGAACCAATGACATGGATGAGCACGCAGACAATGACTGGTACTCTATCCTTGTTCGCACTGGAGTTTATCAGACAGGCACGAAACCCAAGTACGAGCCCAAGGTGACTGTAAACACAGTCCTGGATGCTGTCAGGCACGGTATGGAGAGGGAATACAAGAAGGAGATGTCAGCCAAGAACAGGAAGGCATCTGTAATTCCTGAGGAAGCTATCGCATCGGACGTCATCTCTGAGGGCTCTCCAACAGCCGAGAAGAAGGCTGAACTGGGTGTCACCACACCCGGCGGTACTCACGAGAAGGCAGAGGCTGAGGGCTATGTCAATGGTAGCAATGGCACGAACGGTACTAATGGCGTCAATGGTCATTGAAGTGGAAGACCTGAGGTGCTTTACGAAGAACAAGACATTGCATTGGGTTGGCGTTTATCAACGACATACGGGTTACCATTCTTGGGAGGGATATTACTGGCGAAGAAGAGATTAGATACCATACCAATCAGAGATAGATCAGACAGACCATAGACTAATGGCATAGAAGCAACAATCGAAAGCGAAGATTACATGTTACAACTACATCAACTTACCATCTGAATTGTGATGACAAAAGCCGTCACTTGGACCCTATTGCTGACAACAAGTCCATGAAGGCCTTGGGACATGTTCATCCTCGCGAAGAAAAAAACTGGACGTAACCTCCAAGAGACCCCATGATCTGTGGACTTACCAAGAGCTACTACCAGACCATGGAGTTGAGGTAGTTCCTTATCTACATCCGGTTTCGGCTCGGTGACTTCCTCCAACCTTGGACACCACTAGCGCCGTTCTCTGCATAATCTCGCGTTTCAGCTAGCCTCAATCTTCTCCTCTGATGCACGTTGTATTTCTTATCATGAACACCCTTGCGCCTTCGCCCCGCGGCTTAGCTCTTCTAGATTCCAATTGTGTAACAGAAAAGCTACAGTACGATAAGGACCTGCCTTAATTGCTTACTGCTTGCTGGTAAAAGTGGAAGAATGAGTAATAGTAATCGACTTTGTCCTTATCTTGAAGCTTGTCGTGAGTGACCTCTGCTTTGTACCATGCTGCGAGATAGGGAGTTTCAGCTGGGTGTGCTAGGCCGTATGCTAGTATATCAGTGCTTCCCACGCCATTCTTGATCATGCCATTCCTTGCTGTCTCAGGATATCGTGAAGTGCCTTTGCTTGATCTCTCTTTGACACTGCACACACACCACGAACGATGGCTCCACCACCTCTTTCTCAAGGCGTGGGCTACGGTAGGCCCTGGCCCCCTCCGCACAGAACACCACAGCCATCTGACATTATCCAGGCATTGTTATCGGCCTAGGCTTTGTATTCGCTTTTGGTAGGCCCTGGCGCCATCCGCACAGAACAGTACGGCCATCTGACAGTATCCAGGCATGATGTTAACCACTTTCGTCCTCAAACGCTATAACTCTGAAGTGCAAACATCCGAGATGTTCGCTACAGCTGGCCGTAGCGTCAAGTCGGGTCTTGTGGCTTCAGCTGTTGTGTCGTCCTGGACCTGGGCTGCAACGCTATTGCAAAGCACTTCCGTAGCATATCGATACGGTTCTGTGAAAAGCTTCGTATATTGGCAAGGACAAGGTCACTGACTTATGAACAGGTGTTTCTGGACCTTTCTGGTATGCTTCAGGAGCTACAGTTCAGATTATCTTGTTTGCAACGCTTGCCATCGAGCTCAAGAGACGTAGTCCCAATGCTCACACTTTCTTGGAAGTCATCAATGCGCGGTAAGTACTTGGAAATAGGTGATCTGAGCTTACCATGCTGATGGAACCGTAGGTATGGTGCAGTAACGCACTGTGTCTTTATTGTCTTTGGACTCATGACCAACATCCTCGTCACTGCTATGCTGTTGACCGGAGGTTCTGCTGTGGTAACGAGCTTGACGGGCATGCACACCGTTGCTGCTATCTTCCTACTACCTGTAGGAGTGGTACTTTACACCATCTTCGGTGGTATCAAGGCTACCTTCATTACTGATTACGTATGTTGCTCACATCACCTATGTGTAATACTAATGTTGACTGATCTGGATAGGTACATACTGTCATGCTCATCATTATCCTCTTCGTCTTTGCGTTCACTGCGTACGCTACCAGCGAGCATCTTGGATCTCCTGGAGCAGTCTATGACTTGCTTGTTGCCGCATCAAAACGTCACCCTGTTGAGGGGAATGCTGGAGGCAGCTACCTCACCATGAACTCGAGGGAAGGAGGAATCTTCTTCGTCATCAACATAGTAGGAAATTTTGGCACTGTAAGTCTAGAGTATGACAAGCAACGGAAATATGAGCTAACATCAGAACTAGGTCTTTTGCGACAACGGCTACTACAATAAGGCTATCGCTGCATCTCCTGTTGACGCATTGCCTGGATATGTGATGGGAGGTCTCGCATGGGTGATTATCCCACTTCACGCTTCGAGGGCTTGTAACTGACATATCCAGTTCGCGATTCCCTTCTTAGCTGCCACAACAATGGGCCTTTCGGCGCTAGCTCTGGAGACGAACCCAGCATTCCCATCATACCCCAACCGTATGCTTGATGCAGATGTGTCAGCTGGTCTTGTTCTACCAGACGCAGCAGTAGCTCTCCTAGGCAAGGGCGGTGCCGTGGCGACCCTTCTCATCGTCTTCTTCGCTGTAACTTCTGCTCTCTCCTCGTACGTCACGTCCGTCCATCTATGATCTATCCAACACTAACATACTACTCAGGGAATTAATCGCAGTCTCAACAATCTTCACCTACGACGTCTACAAAACCTACATGAACCCCTCTGCCTCCGGCAAACGCCTCATCTGGACCTCCCACGCCTGCGTCATCGGCTACGCCTTGTTCATGTCCTGCTTCTGCACGGGCCTCTACTACGCTGGGATCTCAATGGGATACCTCTACCTCATGATGGGCGTCATCATCTCCTCCGCCGTGCTCCCAGCAGCACTAACCCTCCTCTGGTCGAAACAATCCTGGCTCGCATGCACACTCACCCCTCCTCTCGGGCTCGCCTGCTCGCTAGCCGCCTGGCTCATCCAAGCCAAAGTCCAATACGGCAACCTATCCGTCGAAAGCACAGGCTCAAACTATCCCATGCTCGCCGGCAACGTCGTCGCGCTGTTGTCGCCTCTAGTCTTCATTCCGATCCTAACATACGTGCTTTCAAAACCACAAAACTACGACTGGATCAGCATGCGCAACATCCGCAAAGGCGACGACCACGACGTCGCCAGCGCGCAACACGTCGCTCTTGAATCTATTCCCGGCGAGTCTGAGCAAACAGAGCAAGCAAGCCGCATCGGGCAGATGAAACTCTACCGCAATGGCAGAATCGCACGTTATCTCACGCTCTTCCTGTCTGTGTCGCTTTTGTTACTCTGGCCCATTCCGATGTATGGGAGCAAGTATATTTTCAGCAAGGGCTTTTTCACGGGATGGATTGCGATTGGGATTGCGTGGTTGTTCTTTTCGGCGGGCGCGGTCGTGCTGTACCCCATTTGGGAGGGCAGGGGCACGTTGGGCAGGACGACGAGGTGTATTGTGGATGAGCTGATGGGTAAGGGGAGACCGGTGCAGAAGAGTGCTGGAGGAGGAGTGGTGATGGGCGAAGAGGTGCAGGAGAGGGAGAGTCCGAGTGAGAGTGTGCATGAGAAGTTTGACACGAAGGTTTGAGGAGAAAGAAGTGTGGTTTGAGATGCGTGAGTGATGATAATGCCGTTTTTTGCAAGGGAGTGAACGGATGGGTTGCATGATCTCGTTGACGTTATATGTATTTCGTTAGCCATGTATAGACAGCTATCTATTTCGTGGCTTATGTCTTGCTTGTCATCACCTGTTCATATGTGCTGTGCGAAACCCGTTCCTCATGTTGTTTTTCCAACCCCGGCTGCCCTAGCTGGCGAATTGCAATTTCTCCTTGCGCAGGGATAAATCCTTTTCATACGATTTAGTTGTGTGACACTGCTGTTTGAGTTGTATCAATAATCTGCAGGCACTCGTTGTCAACAAGATCCAGCCATGCCTTGTCCTGCTATCTTTCCAATTTCGCATGGTTCGTCCTCTCAACAACCACAATGCAAACCTACTGATTGCTCTTAACCGCTGCAGCAGTACCATCCACAAACTCCCACTCCTGCGCCGGATGCAAGATAGCCTGCAGATCCTCGATCTCCTCCAGTCTCTTGCACAACTCTTTCTTCAATTCATCATAACTTTCACCACGCTCCTCCTTCTCACGCATCTTCTCCAATTCATCCCACTTCTCATTATAGGTAGGATGCAACGTCCTCAACCTCTCGCGCAAGAAATCTTCATGCTGAGTGACGAACTTTGCTGGCACACCGTCCCACATGGTAAAATCCTCCACCTCATCCATGAGATTGCGGATCTCGACCTCCATGGCTTTGACTTTGGTATGTTGAGCTTTGAGACGGTCGAGGGTTTTGTCGGTGGCGTTGGACTCGTCCTTGTGGAAAGCGACACGTGCGGAGATCCAGCTGGTAAAGAGACCATAGAACTGCATGCGGAGACTAGCCAAGCGACGACGTTTGGCGCTGACTTGATTGGCGGGAGGCTGTTCGGTGGTGGTTGTAGGCACGAGAACAATCTGCGCTTGAGTTTTGACTTGCTCTACCTTACGCTGGACCTGACTTGCGGCATTGATAGAAGTTTTGGCCTTCGAAGCAGGAGGCGGAGGAAGCGGAGAACGAGCTGCTACAACGGATTGTGATGGGGTGCTCACACTGGCAAGCTCGGAGAGAGGGGACGAGTTCGTCGAGTCTTCTGACCTCGTGACTTCTGATTTCTTGATTTTCTTTGTGGTGGGCTGTTCGGTCTTGACATCGTCCTCTCTTTCACGCTTGAGCGCCTTGGCATCGGACCTGGTAAAGACCATTGAAGATGAAGATGATAAGCTGCTGCTTGTAGAATTGCGATGAGTTGGAGGTGTGAAAACGGTCGAAGTGGTGGAAGAAGATGAGATGGTCGAAGTGGATGGGATGCGTTTATGTAGTTGAGCGTTGTCCGTTGCTGTTTGTTTCTGCGTTTGCTTGTCTGCATGGGCCGATCCCGCCAAGCCTTCGTTTGTGCGTGGACGTGCAGCTTGACCTAGTCTTGCAGATGATGTATGTAGTTTGTTGTTGGATTTGGTCGCAAGGTTCGAGCTAGAGATACTCCTTGGCGGCCTGGGTGGCAGATTTGGTGAAGGCGCAAGGCCTTTGACGGTGTTCGTGGTGGTTTGCTTAGGCTTCAGCTTTTCATCTTCGGTCGCATCGCTCTTCTTTTGCGACTGCGGCTGCTCCTGAGACTTCTGGCGTTGGTGTTGACGTGGTGCACTGCCTAGAGTGGTGTTTGAGGTGTTCGCCGACTTTTGTTTCTCACCATCAGAAGTAGAGCCTGTAACACGTGTAACTTTGCGGATCTTCGGAGCGGAGGTTGCGGCGCCAAAGAAACCGTTCGCCGAAGGAACTGGTGCTGCGGTTTTCTTGATAGTTGTTGCTGTCGGAGGACTGCCAGTGACTGTAGTCGTTGTGACTTTTGGTTTCATCGCAGGCGTAGATGTTTGTGGTTTCGTAGTTTGTTTGGTCGTCTCTTTACTCTTGGCAGGTACAATGGGTTTCGCTCTTTCTGTTCGTGTCGTCTCCGTGCCTTCTTCATTTGTCTTGGGCTTCTTTCGTTCAAGTTCGTGGCTGATTGTCTTCACAACCAAGCTATCGTCGTCAACATCAGAATCATCAATTCGCTCGTCAGATTTGAACTTGGTCTCCGAGGCCTTGCGCTTCAACACTCTCTGTGCAACACCTTTCTTAGCCATGTCGTTGTCACTGACTGCAGCAGTGGCACCGTTGGCTTCGGAGGTTGTCGGTTTGTTGGGTCGTAAGGAAGAACTTGACGAGGAAGAAGGCTTTGGAATAGTCTTTCTATTGAAGATCTGCTTAGCTCTCACTTCAGCTGCCGCTCCAAATTTAGCTTGTGGCCTCGACTCATCTGCTGACAATATGCCGGAAACAGATTCATTCGTTGGAGAGCTCGACTTGGTAGAGGGTCGAGGAACAATTGGAGTTGAAGAACCAGGGCCTGTCAGATTGAGCTTGGACAGAATCTTGCCAGATCCTCGCTCTGATTCGGGAAGCAGCTTTTGCCAGATCTTATCATCCTTGGAGATCCGTTGACGATCAAAGGCAGCAATAGCACTTTGAATAGCGACCGCTCTGTCTTCACCTTCGTACCGGAAATCGTACGGATCCAGCTCTTTGTAAGCTTTGTCAGTCAGCTTCCACTTCAGCGATGATTGGTCTGGATTCGCAATCTTCTGCAACACGTTCATGCAAGTGATTTTGGGAATGCAACTCCTCTGAACGATCTCAGCTGCCTCTAATGGCTTGACTGCAAGTAAATGAACGAGAACCTTGCGGCAAGCTGTAGTCATTGCAACAGATCCAGATTGGACACCAAGCGAGCCAGGGGATGACTTTGGATCGTGAGCGAGACCAGTAAGACCTTTGGAAAGAGCCGACTGCGATGAGCGAGAACCAATCTTATTGGAAACCGCTGGCTGTCTAACAAGGACAGCCTTCTTATTGTTTGGCATTATTGCATTGACAGATTGCGCCCTATTGACAAGTGATTAGAATCTACTTTCACCCATTTGGCCGGCGCTTATGGTACGAACTTGTTCTGCTCTTTCTCCTTTTGCAGATTTGCCATCGTCACATTCAATTGAAGCATCGCAGCATCGGCCTGAGCCACTACTTCCCTCTCTTTCGTCTCTGCAAAGGTATGTGAGACCAATCCTCTGTACATGAGGCCCTCGTGTTTGTCCATATCTTGTGCATAAACCTCTCGTCTGAAAGTCTCTGGCTGGGACACAATAGGAACGAACGTATTGTTGCCGAATCTTATGTGCTAAGAAGGTGGATCAATAACATGTTCTTTGTCTAAACTTGTCATAACGGTGGTGAATACCGAGTTGGTGCCTAATACAAGCTGTGCTTTGCCGTGTCTCAGATGATCTTTCATTTCCTTCGTCAGATCTTGAACCAATTGAATCCTGAAAGCTTGTCCGGCTCTCGTTCCAGCATCTTTCTCTCCAATAGTAATATCTGGGGCATTCAAGAGGGCAAGCTTGGCGTCGCCAATAGGAAGTGTGGTGGTTGTCATTGTACGGTGTTATATGTTACAGCAGGGGGAATAATGTCGTGGGTGTTCCGTGGATGATGGGTGGTTGTATATCTTGTATATGGATATGGTATATGTCTTGAAATATGCTTTGTGTATATTGCGTATATCCTACTTCAACAGGACTTCTGAGCGTTGGACGTCCTGCCGAACAGCATTGTGCTCTTGAGAGACCAGCAACTCGGTGCTCAGTGGCAGAAGTTGCTCTCTCAAGACCTCCAATTCGAGTTCAGAATCCGGTGGTTGTGCCAAAACTGGGCTAGGCAAGGACGACGCCGAAAGAGTGGAGAGAAAGTGTACAGCGGTGCTAGCCAGTTACACGGCGTAGCACAGTCTGAGCCACTACTTGCTGACCAGAGTATACAGACAAAGCAACCAAGCAAGCAATTGAGGAGAAAAGGCAGCCAGTACACAAAGAAAGAAAGAAAGAGGATGTGAAGGTGACCCAACCTAACGGAGAGGGCATGGCAGCATGCGTTGGCGCCCGTGGGTCCATCGTAGTTCTAATTCCACAATTGTGGTTGCGGCAAAGGCATGCCGTAATTCTATTCGCTCATCAATCGCGGAGCAGCCCTGCCATTTTTCGACATTCACTATTGGATTTAGCTTGCCGAGATGGTTGATGTTACACGTGCGGGATGAGTGAGGCTGTAATTATCCTCTGCTGTGTTCTATGCTATGAGGCTTTGCTTATTATAGCATGATTACACACATTCACCTTTGTCTCGCAGGCACTTATGCGCTTACGGGCGAGTCTTTGCAGGTTTTTTCGAGAGGAAAAAATGCCGCAACTTCTCCAAGAGTCAAGACCAGCATCCGGCCGACTCACACGCTTGAAAATGCATGATTCGAAAACACGACGCGGATTGCTCTAGTGCAAGGCACATCCACCCCGAAGTGGCAATAGCCGAGCATACAAATCAGCTTCGCTGTATTACGATGCCCAAATTGAGATCGATGGCAGAGACAAAGAACCAAGTCAGTAGGCAAATTTCGGCTGATAGGTAGCATATCTGGACAGCGCTGTATCATAATTATGACAGAACGATGTAAGATAGTTAGTCTAGTCTAGCCGTGAGCTGTCGCAGCCTGTGTTTACAATGAGCAGGGGCACTCTTATCTCCTCCCTTGTACTCCTTCCATCACAAAACAACAATAACAAGGATGCTGATCACAATCACCGCCCAGAGAATTATCACATGAAGCAGAACATGTTACAGTGAATCAATGCACGCAACGACACCGTCCAAGAGCTTCAACAACACTAGAGTCATAATCAGAAGCATATAAGCCTCGTCTACTGAACATTAACTATTATGCTGCCAGGTGACTATGCTCTACTATGCAAAATTTAAAACTCGCTGTGGTATGTCGTGCATGCCAAAATGTGTCACGACCCCCTCGGTCCTCCTGATTATTCCCCGACCACGCTAGGAGGTTTTCCAAAAACACCTCGTATCTTAAGGTTCGGTTGAGCGCGTGAAGAGTTCCTGACGACACTGGCGTGAGTGATCGTGCTGCTACGTTGAGACAGACAGTTAAGGAAGTGGCGAATGAGAATACCTTGTGGCAACTAGACTTGGCGTGCGCATTGGTGTCCTTTCAGCCAGCGTTGCTCAATGGGGTTTGTCCTCATCCGAGTTGAAATGCTCTCTTGCCCAGGGACTCTTCAATCTGATCGCCTCTCCTCTGAAGAAGAAGATGAATGGAATCTGCGGTGAAGTTGCCGTTAGTTAACATGTTTACTTTAGCATCCTCACGCATCGGGCAGAGGGAGAATGTCGATCAAGACTTACTGGAATAAGCAGAATACTTAAGAAAGCCAGCAACGAGCTTGCCCATTCCCAGCCCAACTTGTTATACATATATGTGGCAAACATAGGAAATCCACCGCCTACGATGTTTCTCACGAAGATGACGCCGGCAAGAGCAGATGCTGAGTATGATTGGTATGAATCGACAACGTAGTTGAGAATGCCGAGAATAATGATATAAATCCCCTTCGTTCGAGAAAAGTGTTAGCGGTAGAATCTAGGAGACAGTACATGATGAGGGCACAAAACTTACAAGTCCAAAGAGAGCAGATGCTAGGATTGGAGATATCCAGCTAAGAGAAAAGTTTCAGTGGTAGATCTATATTATGGTACATGATCGGGGCACAAACTTACTGGATACTAGGATAAGAAGTCCAGGCAAACCAAAACAAAGAGACGGGCAGCATGACTGTGCCTGCTAAACCCATCCACATCCTGGCTTCAGGCACACCTTTGCCGCCGTTCTGGGCAACACGCTTAAGGTAGTATCTTTCTTGCAAAAAGTGTAGACATGCGCCGATCAGAGGTCCAATGGTGAGACCCAGGAATGACAAGCCAGCTTCACCAGTATTGAAGCCGTGGCCATCCCCGAATACTATTCTTAATGTCAATATGCAATGCTTTTGATTGAGATTTGCCAGAGGGTCTCTTATAACTCACCTAGTGGAAAAGCCTCGTTGAAGATGTAGACCAGGCCATAAATGAAACCTAGAATCGCTTGAGTATTGGTCTGGTAGTGATTTACTACATGACCTACCATTGTATATCGCACTGGCGTACGTGATTGGCTCGGTGAAAAGAAATACGAATGGCCTTGACAAGGTGATTTTGAACAGTGTCGATAAACCCTTCTTCTCGTCTGCGTTTGCATCGCGAACGTTTTCACCACTTCCCAATCCCTCTTTTTGAAGTGTTTTCCGTACGCACTTAGTTTTTCTGTCAAGGATGATAGTGTGGCGAGTCTCTGGCAGAGTTGCAACCTGGAAGGTATGAATCAATATATTATGATCTCTGATGAGCAGCATGAGGTGATATATTCCCCAGCTATCACCAGTGCAGTACACTCGTCTCTGGGTGTGCCTCAGGTGTTATGACACCCGTTCCTGGAGCTGGAATCCGACTTACCATAAGCAGCCAAAAGGCGCCCAAGATAGCCATAACGATCCAGATGTTGTCACGCCAGCCCAGATTCAGAGCAATATAACCTGTGACTACCAAAGCAAGTGGCGGTCCACTTGTCGAACTGACACCATAAACAGCCATTGCAGGCCCACTGGTGTTTCTGCTCCAAAGATCACTGACGGTACCGCCCGTGTTTGTCAATGGAGCCGCACCAAAGAAACCACCTATAAACCGACATACGATGACCGTGCCAATATTGGGTGCGAGAGCTACTGGAATCTGGAAAATTACCAAGAGAAACCAGCCCACAAAATACACCGGTGATCTTCCATAGTATTCACTCAATGGAGCGAGCAAGAGCGGGCCAAATGCAAAGCCAAGAACGTACATGGACAGCCCTAGAGAACACACTACAGTCAGCATGTGTGGTATCATCTTCTCGCACTTCAAGCCGAGTTGTGAGGCAACATACCCAATGTGCTAACCTCAGCACTGACTCCAAACTCTTCCGCAGCATATGCAGCTCCTGACGACCAAGCTCCAGCACACAAACAAGTAAGGACATTGCTCATCGACACCAAGCACGTAATATACCACTTCCTTCCCAAACCCCAGTTTCGAGGATTATCTTTGTCATCTTGCGAGTATGTAATATAGAGTTCTTCAGCAGAACTGGGGTATTTGCGGCACCAGTCGAGTGCTTGTTCTTCACTCAGATAGCGATGAGCAGACTTGGAAGTGGCATTGGGTGGGCTAGAAGTACTGTTACGGGCGGTAGGAGTACTGGAGAGGTCTGGGTTGGCGGGTGAGGTGACTGACTTCTCGAAAGCGGACGCATCGTAGTGCTCGGTGGGCTGGGGACTTATCGTCGTCATTGTGGTGGTGAAGGTGATGTTACAGGAGAAGAAGAGATTGTGTCCATGAAATATCCCAGCACGATAACAGCACGAATAAATGACCCAGAGAGAAAGAGAGGAGGGGAGCCATTCATTTCAATGGAGAGCCGGTTGTTCCACAGTGTGGTGCTGATTGCTAAGGTGTGACGTAAAAATGCACAAAAAGATTAAAGATCATGCAGATCATAAGATAAGCTCTGTCATGACTCGAAAGACGGCGTTTCAGACATAATGTATATATCTCTGTGGTTTTTCCGGTAATTCAGTATTAATGTTTGCCAGAAGCTCAAATCGAGCCATCACTTCTTGCCTGTGGACGTGTCGAGATACCACTTGTGGTGGTGACAAATATGGAGGATTCTGAGATAAGATAGCAATAGGCGTATAACAAGCATTGAAAACAAAGAAGAATTGTGGGATGTTCCAAAACTCATATGAAAAGAAAGTTGCAGGAGTGCTGTAATCATATGGTAAGAGTGCTGCAATAGCATTGCAAAAGGGATGCAAGAGTGCTGTAAAATATTGCAAAAGTGGCCTGGATACAAGCCGCAACTTCCCACCATTGTGTACTACAGTACTCCGAACTGCTACTGGTCAGGTATCAACGAGTGTTCATCTGATAGTGTAGCCGCCGTCCACTCTGACGTCGCTACCATTGATCATACCACTCCCATCTCGACACAGAAATTCAATAGCCTCTGCAATTTCTTCTGGCTGCGCAAATCGTCCCGTCGGTATCTGTGCGAGATGGGCCTCTCTTTTAGCATCATCTGCCCACGCCTTCTTACCTAAAACAGTCAATGCCACAGTTGGACTAACTGTATTGGCAGTGATGCCTTTGCGACCCCACTCGTTGGCCATGCAGCGTGTAAGCCCATTGAGTCCAGCCTTGGATGCGCAGTAAGCACCATGACCATCCAGTGCTACGTGTGATGCTTGCGATGAGATGCTGACAATGCGACCTGGTGCAATTGTTCCATCTGCGTTAGGTTTGGTGCGATGGGATTGATACAGACGAAAGAAAGCATTGCTGACGTTGAAAGGTCCGAGCAGGTTTGGTAGGAAGTTGTTTAGTGCTTCTTCCGCAGTAGTATCTTCAAGCGGCTGAACCGACACATAGCCTGCTGCATTAACAAGGATGCTCGGGAAAGCTGTAGCTTCTGCAGAAATCTTGTTGAACGTTTCTTTTACGGAAGTTTCAGAGGTTATGTCGCATTCGAATGTGCTTATACCATCGAGATCAGCGCCAAATGTGGACTGAAGCACCTGGTCTTTCCGCGAGGCTTCGAAGGGAGCGTATAATAGAGCTAGTTGAGCGCCTTTACTCCTCAGCAATTTGCCTGTAACACTACCGAGACCTCCTGAATTGCGTGTTAGGCAGGACTACAATGGTTACACCTAATCGTACGGACCTAAGCCTCCTGCTATAATCGCAAGTCGTCCACTATATGCCATCTTACCTGGTCCAAGTAATATACAGATGCCAGAAGCCCGAATAATGGATGCTGTTCTCTCAATAAGAGCACACATGTAAGCAGATCGCCAGTGGGGTCAGTGCCGCGTGCGGGGTCTGAAGGCGGGGTAATCCTCTTCTTTTAGCCAGTTTGCCAGGAAGTATTCAGTGCCGAATACAGCTCATGTACTGTGTTGCGTTGTTTTGCGGTTTGTTCTTTGGTCCTCAGTACTGTGCAGACAGACATACTCCAATCCGTGATTCTTGTCCGGAAATTCTGGGATTTTGATAATAAGCATGATCGGTTCAGTTAACGCCTTCTACTCCAGTCAGAAAATGTCAGACATTGCGAAGATATTGGATATATTGTGAAGAACTCCGCCCTCCCCCAAGAAAGCTCTTCTATGAGATCACGCAGCCACTGCAAAGATCCCGAGGAGGTCGAGAAGGAAGAGAATCCTACAGTGTCGATCGGATGTGTTCGAGCAAATTGATGAGAACCCATCGTGGTGTGAAAACCCATCATCCTCTGGACTATCTTGGGCTTGTGCATTGAGGAGCTGTCTCGCCTCGTTCGAAAAGACTGCAGTTTACCAAGTACGGTCGCAAATTCTGTGATCCGTCAAGACATCAGGAAGAATCCAACTTCAAGGTCAAGACCAGCAAGCTCACGTATGCTGCGATACTTAATGCCGTCAACACTACCACCATGTTTCCGCTCGTCCTGAACTTCTTCCTGTCTACACCATCGTGCCCAGTCTCGCAGAAAAACTGCTGGTTGCCTTGCTGTCGCCGGAACAAGCTAGCAAATAATATGCCAGTGCCATACACGGCGAACAAAGCGCCGATACTGTAGAATTCTGCGGTGAAGATTTTAAGGCTAACAAAGACTCGAATTTAATGTCTGCTAGTCGTAGTATGAGAAATAAAACTTACACGACAAGAGCGAAGGAGAACTGGCCCAAAGCTGTCCTGATATATGCTCCTTCGAAGGTACGCTGTGAAGCTCGAATTTCCTGTAGCTCCTCGGTGGTAAGGACGACAGAGCGAGCACGGTGGAGGCGAAGACGATAGCGATTGTCAGGGTTTCGCTGGATTGTTCAGATTAATCATAGATTTTGGAGGTTGGGGTGATGGGATAGGGTAGTCACCTCAAACATATTGAAGTCGTGCTATGTGGTGGATGCGGAATGAGATCAACTGGAAACAGATTCACCATTCAATGTTCACTGTCTTATTCTCACACATTGTGTCAAATTTCAGGACAACGTCGCCACAACTTCAACAGATGATATGATGTTGTTGTCAATGTCGTGATTGTGAGGCTCTTCTGGTTAAACACGTGAAGCGGAGTTCGTTCCCGCAGGCTGCAGCTCGTGCTCATTGTCTTCAAACATTCAGCATCTCTCTTTCCCTTCTGGTCTCCTTATCAAGCTTAGTCCATTGCACGCCTTTCACGACTTCATTTTACATTGACATCGCCAATCTGCCACGCACACTCCGCCATTTGCATCGAGCTCTCCAGAGGCTTGCGTTAGTGCAGCCTGTCTCTCATCCAATCTCATTCTCACCTATCCATCACGTTCAACACACCCATCACGTTCAACACACCCATCACGTTCAACACACGATGCCTACGACAGCAAGAAAAGGCCCCAAATTCTACGCCGTCCGAGTTGGTGCCACACCAGGCGTGTATCACACTTACGACGATTGCTTGGCGCAAGTTAAAGGTCACAAGGGTGCTATATGTGAGGTTACCAGGATAACTCCTCTGCACAAGTGCTGATCTGCCATCAGTCAAATCGTTCCTCTCCCTAACGGAAGCCGAAGCCTTCGTGAAGTCGAGCGGTGGTCCAGTGAAAGCATCAGGGAGACCTCAAAAATGGTATGCCGTTCATAGTGGGCTGCAACCTGGTGTCTACACGACGTGGGAGGAATGTAAAGAACAAATCACAGGCGCCAAGAAACCAGTATACAGAGCATTCACGAGCAAAGAGGATGCGCAAGATTTTGTGCAACACGGGAGTGAACCACAAACTCCAGCAACAGTTGATGTAGGAAATGGCGACATTGTTATTGCGCCTGCAACCACGAAACGGAAGATGGACGATTCGAAGCAGAAGGTACCACCAGCCAAGAAGCAGAAAAAATCAACAGGATACATGGTTGCTGAGGAAGAGGCGCTTGACGAGACACTTGAACCAGGTTCAGGCCCTTTGCCAAACGGAGCAGAGGACGGCTTCGACCCGAGGTTGATGCTGGCACCAGATGCAGCCGATAGTGGATATATCTCATACAAGACACCAGCACAACGGGAATCTTCCAAGATGCAGCCAGTTGGTGTGAATCTTAGTGCATGTGTGGATATCTATACAGATGGATGCTGCAAGAGTAACGGTGTGGAAGGGAAGGCGATAGCTGGATGGGGAGTCTACTTCGGTGAGCCGATTGGGAAGTAAGGATTCAGTAAAAGTCGAGAACAGCGACTCGTTGTACTAATCACTCCTTTAGAAGTTTCAAAGGTCCTGTGCCTGGCCGACAGACCAATCAGCGAGCTGAACTCATTGCGATATCAAGAGCGTTTGATGTGGCGCCAAGGGATCAGGCTGTGAGAATAATCACAGACAGTCGTTACTCGATTAGCTGCATCACGGATTGGTCCAAGAGATGGAAAATCAATGACTGGAAAACATCACAGGGCAAGGCAGTAGAGAACAGGGAACTTATCGAAGGCATCGTCAGACAGGTCAACGAACGTGCGGAGCGAGGTGTCGAGACACGGTTTCTTTGGACGAAAGGACATGCTGGTAATGAAGGTAATGAAGCTGCAGATCGGTTGGCTGTGGCAGGATCTGGGATGGACCGTTCTGTGCCATATGTCACGCCACTGTATGGCATAGACGAGACCAGCTACGGCGAAGGAATGCTCGAGGAGGACTTTGCAGATTTGCCATCGCCCGTCTTCTCTGAAGCTGGTGACAATGAGGCTCGGAATGTGTATAACGAGCTATTACAGGAGGCAGCAGTCGATGAGCCGGAAACAACACTAACGACATTGACAACAGTGAATGAAGACTTGACTGGAAGATACAGGGAAGCAACAGAAGAGCTATGAATGGAGAACACCGAGGGAGACAGGTTCATCAATGTTTAGAGATCTGCAAATGCGTGATCTCAAGTTGATCACATAGACGGAATGGTACTGGACTGCTTGCTGATTGCTCATATCCCGGCTCGCGCGTGATGCAGGCCCGGGACTAATTGCTTCACACTGTGCGCAACGTACACCAGACACTGAAGCTTGATAGACTAATGAAACAGAAAATAGACAGATCAAGAATTCTACACTGCTGTCCACCTCACCCCACATTTGACGGCCTCTACTCCGTTTTCGAGGCGTGACGTTTGTGGAACATGTGGTGACTTTTGTAACCTCCGCCAACCAACATTTATAGAACGGCAACGACGTAGGTCGTGTGAGTACTGTTTATCGCATAGCTGTCTTCTCCTCTTGATACAAATCTCTGGTACCTCCCTCAGCCTTGATTACAACTGCCATTGGTGTTTCGCGATAGTGTCGATGCCTCGCCGTCTTACCGCCCTCTGCAACTCGAGAAGCATACCCTGATATGTCGACAAGCTCAGGCCGCTCCATCGGACTACAACAACACATTGACAGCCTCGGGCGACCAGCGCGTCCCCAGCGTCAGCTTACCCGTGCTACACGACCAGTGGTCTCCCGCTACGATGCCTATACTTTTGCCCTTCGTGCCGCTTTCCTATGCCACCTCCTCCAACCCAAGCAGAAGAGGATTCAGTACGCCGCAACCCCTCCACGGCCCACCGTAGCGCGACAAGGCACATCCCTTCCAGAGATTGTGGCCAAGGATTTCTCCGTTGTGCGAGATGTAAAGAGCGCGCGACTGCCAAAAGACTTCATAAAGAAACTGGATGAGAGGTTGCGTGGGGTTGTGCAAGGCACGGAACGCATGCCCGAATATGCGGATGCCTTGGTCAAACGAAGCTTCGCGACATTCTTCAACGAATTCTCGAGTCCTGCTTTTCGCAAGGGAGTCGAGAAGGATCGCAAAGCTGAGGATCTACTGTTGATCTTCTACTCGAGCGCAACGAAAGAATTGCAAAAAGGAAGACCAGCGGGGGATGATAGTTGGAAGCTCATGGTCGATCGGCATGTGGCACTTCTTGTACGACTACTCAGTGCAATACTGAAAGCAAATGACTGGGCTAAAGAGAAGCCAGAGCTGGCCACACGTCTGCAGACACTGGAAACAAAGCTCTTACGGCACGAGAAGGACCTGGTTACAGCAGCACAGACAGCTGGGGGAGCTACAGCTGTAGAAATGGAAGTTCCAAGAAGTCAACATGTCAAGGATATGCCACTAGTGCAGGTAGTTGCGCATATCTTCAATAAAACGCTCCCACAGGTACAAGCAGACATTGACGAACAGAGGGATTTATGGACGGAACGAGCAGCATTGCAAGACTTGAAGATGTATCAAGCACATATGAGCATGAATACTAGGATGACTTTGCAATCCGATGACTTTGATACAGACGAAGCATATGAAGAATGGTAGGCATTGATCAAGTGCTGCTACGATGCTGTGCTAACTTTCAGCTCAGGCGTAAAGCAGAAACCCAAGACTTGTCCCAGATGATGCTATGGATCGTTCAGAACAACAGAGAATTAGCAAGGAGCAGTCCCAATACCTCAACCGCAGCTTCTCCTGCGTCAAGGCACCCGATTGGGTACGGGAGTATTGACTCCGGCTATGGTGACGCTGCGAGGCGAATATCGAACTCAGAAAGACAGTCGATATATGTCGTTGACCAGCCTGTTGATATGAGCCAACTTACGATAAGCGCTAGCAAAAGACCTGACGATATCCCACCAGAGAACAACGAGACGTACATGTACATTCCACCCGACCCTCGGACATACTATAAGATGGTTCTCAAGGAAGCTCTGATCCAGGATCTTTCCCAAAACATAGACGCTCCAGCTGATGGTGGCGAGCACGATGGTCTTGCTGATGTCAAGTTGTTATCTAAACAATCTATCGAACTATTGAATGAGCTCGGTGCTCGCTGGCGATTACCTTACTCATCTCGGCTGGTTTTGATGCTTGATGTCGTGCGAGACATGTTCCAAGAACGTCAGATAGATCTGGAGACTCTAGATGCTGCGTTCACCTTTATGAAAACACCGCCGCAAGACAAGAAGAAGATTGACATCTCGCTCGTCCTCGACCGTACCAGATGGACTATGCGCGATTTTGTCCTCAACCAACAAATATTATCAGCCGTCCACGAAATACTCCTCCGAGACCTCTTCGAGCAGCTACAGCGTTGTTACGACACGAAACCTCCGGAAATTGGAGATATAATGGCTATACTCGAAACAAGAATATATGATGATCCTTTATTCTCCAAGACACCGGAAGATCTGGATCGATTTAGTGATCAGCTCCATAGAGCCTTGCAGACCATGGCACGAGAAACATATCATGGCATTTTTATGAAAGAGATAGGACAGCTAGGTGATCAAACCGAGTTCTTCCATGTTATACAATTTGGCAAGGCGGTCATAAAACTTGTGGAGCGAATACAGAAACGATATCATAAAACACCCGAGATCATGAAGTATGTGCAGATGGACGATATCACTTTTAATCCAAGCTAACACACCATACAGTGTCGAACCATATGAGATCCTCATTGAGATTGCTTTACCAGCTCTCGCTCAGGATCTGCGAAATCAATCAGCTTCAATAATCGAGCACGCCAGCGTCAGTGGTGAAGACGTCAATGTTCAGGACGGATTTGAGCTGTACAAGGAGATGGTTGCTATCCGACAACTCTACCTAGAAACATTGCCAGGGTAAGTTTGTTCAACAAGAGACATCGACATCACTAATATTGCCTAGAATACCCTTCGACTTCGATATCGAGGAGCTGCTGGCAGAATTCGTCTGGCGCTGGATCGCTATAACAGATGAAAAGATTACAGGATGGGTAGAAGGTGCAGTAAGAGAAGACATGTTCGCAGTGCGAACGTCGACTCCCCATCAACCGCCAACAGAAGACGAACGTCACAGTGTATCAGTAATTGACATATTCCGTTCGTTTCATGAAGCCATGGAGCGTGTAGTACAGCTAAATTGGGACAACGATCTACATTATGCTAAATTTATGACGGCAATGTCGAAATCCTTTGGCAACGGTGTCAGCCGTTATTGTGAGCTCCTCGAGCAGCTTTTCATCAGAGAGATGGATAGGATGACACCAGAGCAGGAAGCTGCAATGCTGCAATCACGGCAGGAGAAGTGGATACGCATGGCAAAGGATGCGTTGGCGTCGAAAGAGAGGGCTGAGCCTTTCCAGTTTCTGCCAGAGGTGAGTCCATTGGTACCCGCGTCTATGTCCTATGCTAACATGCTTTCTAGTCTTTTGTGAAGCTCAATAACATAGAGTTTGCAATGCTACAGCTTGACAAGCTCGAGAAAGAAATGAATGCCGAGGCGTGTGCCGTAGTCATAAACAAGGCCGAACCACCTCCACTACGTCGTCAACGCAAGGATGAAGTGTTCATCTTCACCGTCAAGATACTTGAAGCGGAGGACCTGCGAGCGTGCGACATGAATGGCCTCAGTGATCCATATGTCGTGCTTGTTGACGAATTGCAGAAACGGCTAGCAAAGACTAGAGTCATCAATGGATCGCTGAATCCGCGCTGGGACGAGACTGTGGATATCATGACACATGGACCAGTGAATGTCATTGCAACAATCTGGGATTGGGATATCATGGGCGACCATGATTGTGTTGGCCGAACCGCGATCAAGCTTGATCCTTCTCACTTCAAGGACTTTCAACCCAGAGAGTATTGGCTGGACCTTGATACGCAGGGCAGACTACTTGTCAGAGTGAGTATGGAGGGCGAAAAGGATGATATTCAGTTCTACTTTGGGAAGACCTTCAGAGCTCTGAAAAGGACAGAGAGAGATATGACCCGGAAGATTACAGATAAGGTATGTCGGCTGAGTCTCCATCACACTACCGCTCTAACCTGAACTACTTAGCTCTCTGCATACATCCGGCAATGTCTCTCCCGACGAGCACTCAAAGCGCTTACACCCCGCGGTATTATGACGGCTACCTCCATTTCTACAGTATCTAGTTGGTTTGGAAAACAAGCACCTCCATCACCAGCACCTGCTGGTCCCACCGAGGCCGACAAGGCAGACGCGTTGAAGCCACTATTCGGCTATTTCAACGAGAACTTTGCCATTATGAATCAAACATTGACCTCCACAGCTATGATTGCAGTCATGACACGATTGTGGAAAGAAGTCCTCGCCACCATCGAGTCACTTCTAGTACCACCGCTATCTGACAAGCTTTCGTCACAACCGCAGCTCACTCCTCAAGAGCTCGACATTGTCTTCAAATGGCTCAACATGCTCTTCGACTTCTTTCATGCAGTTGACGAGGAGACTGGCAAATCTGAAGGTGTCAGCGTAGAAGTGCTCAAGAATCCAAAATACCATGAAGTCAAGAATCTCAACTTTTGGTACTTCGAGCCTACAGAGGCTCTCATCCACTCGTCCGAAGCAATTGTGTCCCAACAGCAATCTGCAGCTGCACAAGCTGCCGCCCAAACAGCACGAAACAACCGTGCATCTGCGCCAGGTGCACTTCCTGGAATTGGCAGCTTGCTTGGCTATTCATCTGTTGCGAAGCGGTCGAAGAGCATCATGCTCTCTCGCAACTTGGGCACAATGCGTAAAGCGAAGGAGGACAAGAGGAAAGAAGCACAGGCGGAACCCAGTGACGATATGATCTTGCGGATCCTCAGGATGCGACCTGAAGCAGAGAAGTATCTAAGAGATCGCGCAAGGCAGAAAGAAAGATTGGCGGCTGTGGCGGCAGCCGAAATGATTGTAAAGCAAAGTCTGGCATCTAATGGAATGGGCCAGAGAGCCATTAGCGGTGGTGTAGGAGGGATGCAGTATATGCGAGGAGTTAGTGAGAGGCAAGTGTCGTGATCTTGTCTGATAGATGACATTGATATGATGAACAGCAAATGCATTAAGCGGCGTAACGAGCTGGTCATTGAATGTATACTACTTGCACACTGTCAAAAACATTATCTCGTTTTTGCCACAGTTACTTCAAGAGGAAAGAGCGATCACCAACTTCTCGCCAATGAAAGTGTGTCTCATGTTTAATGCATCTATCCACCATCATCTGCGACACCACAACAACCTCAGTAATCATTATTATACCAATCTCACCACTATACATGTCCTCCTCCGACGTCCTTCGATAACTTCTACCTACAATCTATCGCCGGGCATTCCTACTAGCCGCAACGTTACTACTCCGACACCATCCTGTCAATCGGCCTACGACCTCGCTGTTCAATACAACCAATCGTTTCCAGCCCACTTCAAGGCACCACACACCCTATCGAACCAACCAAGCACTCATTCATCGCCACCAACCCTCTCAACATCAACCACCAGCAAATGGGCTGCGCACCCTCTCGCCCAGCCTTCTCCCCCGACCGCCACAATGAACGCTCCTCTTCCTCAGACAGACGACCGTTCTCATCGTCCGCACAAAACTATCCCGATTATCATGGGATGAGCCCGCAAGGTTCTCCTGATGGCAGATATTATGCCAGGAGAGAGTCTGCGCATAAACCTACGCCGTTGCCGCCTATACCTGTTGGAACGACGGAGACATCGTATCGAAGGAGGAGTCGGACGCATACGAGGAGGGTGTACTGAGTAGAAAGTTTGGATGTTGATATGGTGGGATGGGACGAGGCATGGTTGGTTTGTGGTGGAGAATGAGAAAGAAGAGAGTGAGTGCATGGTCCACTCTTCGGGGAGCCATCTCATGGTGCTACTTTCTGGCCTTCATCGAACAACACAGTCACTGGGTGTCTTTAGGGCGAACGATACGTGCTTCGAAGATGGTAAAAGGACAAGTATCTCGTTGAAGAAGCGTGTCGTCAATTGCTTCTTGACCATATAGTCCAGCACAATCATGACTACGATCCCTCAGCTGTAAAATGAGACAGCAGCTGCATGCATACCAGGGCGAAATGCAATTACTGTAGTGACATGTCGATATCGCCAAGCTTCAAGCACTCGGCAGAAAAGCCGGAGACAGCATTTCATTGAAGGGCCACGAGTATCTTTTGGTGCAATGGACGTCACGCGGAACCATAGCCTGCAATAGATCAGATACATTGTGCCTTACTTGTTGTGAGCTCTAGGTGTGCAGAAGTAGAGTCTCCCGTCATTTTCTGAGCGAAATGCCATATATAGTGCACCTAACCCTGCCGATATCGGAGTTACTTCCACCTGATCTTGTCGAACGTCAACTGGGCGATAGTGACTCTTCCTCCTACACCACAGATACTGCGTAAACAAAAGCGCCGAATCACGTCAAGAACTACAGACAAACAACCAACAGATAGAGCCATTCACGAAGATACAGCACGACATCAACACCGAGGCGATCTCGAGCCAAATCCCACTGAACAAACGCCACGAAAGCGCCAGAAAATCCAGCTCCTGAGTCGCATGCTTGTCGACACCTCTCTTCACCTCCACATCGATCAATCCAAGTATTCGTCGCAACTTTGGAGACTGTTAGCATAGAAGAGCTTCCAGCATAAGAACAACATGTCGAATTCTGCTGTCGTAAGTCCCGGGCCTGGCGAGGACCTGAGCCGATTTTGACACCAGTCTGTCCACATCTGACCTGAAAGCAGGGCGGCATCTACAAACGCATCATCGATTCTGTTGTCGAAGTCGCCCGGACTGACTTTGAGGAGAATGGTGTTCCAAGTGATGTTTTGCAGTTGCTCCAGGAAGTGAGTATTGAAGATCTGATTACACCTCGCTCTTTTCTTTGTTCACACATCCGTCTTGTGTTGTACCCATATGAAAGATCCAGAAAGAAGAAGCCAAAGTGATTTGTTGTGCTGGTAAGGTGATGTTCGAATGGGAGCAAGACAGCTGACTGATAGAGCTGAGCTCTCAAGGCGAGCGAGGATCAAACGTCGCAAAGTGGGTGGGGGGGATCCCTGATTATTTGCATGCCTCTTATTCTCCTAAAATCTCTGACATTGCTTGGTTACGCTAAAAGTATCTAGCCGGATCCGGGCTTGCACGTGACTTCTCCTATTTCTTTTCTCCTTGGTAGAAATATCTCATAGAATAATCATATTGATACTTTTACTGTCGGAGCACTAACAATCCTCGCAGAAATGGCAGGAAAGACTTTCACAGACGCAGCGTGCTCTGTTTCCCTGGGACCCACAGCCAGATGCTCCGAAAGGTTCTAAGGTGGAGATGACTGGTCCATCTCCTGCATCTAGTCAGCCTGTTCATGTCAAGCAAGAACCGTTCAATGATAGCTTTTTGACACTGCCTCCCCCTGGACCATATGCTGCATCGGGCTTATCACAACCTCATATCGCACAGCAAAGAGCCGCTCACCTAATGGCACAACAGTTCGGCCAGCAAGCAAGCAACTCCATTGGAGCTATGCAGGCTTCTGGCATGAACTTGCCATCTGTACAACCTCGTCCACAAAACATGCAGATGCCTCGTCCTCAAGTACAGCAGCAGAATGGCCAACAAGGTGTCTACAAGCACGAAGCAAACTCTGGTAGCCTTGAGTATGCACAAACCGATGGCACTGGTGATGCTAGAGACGACTGGGATGCTGTCGTCATGCAACGTAATGCACATGGTGATCACGAACCTCTAGGACGTATTGCTGTTGACGGCATGATCCGCAAGCATGTGGAGGCTATGGCTCAAAGACTCGAAGGTGGTGGTCTGATGGTTCCATTAGACGAACGTCGCCCTACCATCGCCTTGCCCCGTAAGAAAGCGAAGACTTCATCGCGAGTTCCTGGTCCGGCTCGCTACGATGGTGAAGATGATGAGGAGATCGGGTCCGACCTCGATGACTCTGATGATGACCACGACCCGAATGTGGAGGACAGCATGGACGGAGATGTCATTCTTTGTCTCTATGACAAAGTGCAGCGTGTCAAGAACAAGTGGAAGTGCACACTTAAGGACGGTGTTGTCACTGTGGAGGGTAAAGAGTAAGCTCTCGATACGATGAAAGTTGACGATATCATGCTGATTAAACCTCTAGCTACGTCTTCCACAAGGCTCAGGGCGAGTTTGAGTGGTAGTATGGCGACTTCTTCATAGCTATGGTCAGGGTCGATGGGCCTCGGACACGGCCATACCGCCACTGCTTCGAGAAATCCAACCAAAGTCGGTCTCAACATGCAGCCCAAAGTACATAGACATGGCGAACGGCACCAACCCCACAGGCCTTTACATGCAGTACTGAAATACCTAAACCTGGCATCAACAACAACACGCCAAGGACGTACCAATCTCGTGCCGCGAAAATGGCATCTCATTCTCATTCTGATCTCCTTTTCTCATATCATTTCATGACGACCGTCATCAAAAAAAGACCTCCAGGTCACGTCGACGACATCGGGAGTTCTCACAGTCAGTGTCAATGGGTGATGGCTGTCATTCATCAGGCAAGAATGGACAGATTGCCTCCTACTCAGGCACGAGAGGAGCCTCATACATTGCAGATCATATCACATGCAAGCTCCGAAAGTGTTATCTCGAAGCTGAAAAGATTAGGACTTATCATCTTGACCAAAAACAAATATATTAAACTATTCTCCCATCCTGCACTTTCCTCTGCTTACCTATCATATTGCAAGCTATTCATAGTCTTGTCGTTATTTTGCATCTACCAGTAAAGAATATGCTTCTGCTATCATCCTTTGTTGCTCTTTTGTCCACTGCCGCTGCAGCTCCTGGCTTTGCCGAGAAACAGAAAGCTCTCACTGGCAGTGCACAGGTCAGCTATCGTGTGGACAATATCGATAACACAGTGCTCACATGATCTCCAGTGGGAACATACTGCTCCTTGGCAGACCGCTCCCTGGCAAACTGCTCCCTGGCAGACCGCACCCGTAAGCTTCATATGTTAACCGTATGACCACCCGGACACAGATTGACGCGATCAAGTGGCAGTAAGTTAGGACAGGATTTGCTATTGGGGGTTGGAAGACTGATCACGAACGCCTCGTTGAAGAACCGCCCCAGTAAGACTGAACAGTTCAATCTATGCATAAACTCGATACTTGTTACTAACTTTGCTTTGTAGTGGCAGTAAGTCTACGTACTTATCTAAAGCCCTCCACCGATATGGTAGCTGACTAAGGTCGACCTTTGAAGGACTGCGCCATGGCAGTAAGTGTACCACCAAGAACTGTATGCACATAAGCTGATCATGACAGAACTGCACCCTGGCAACATTGCTCTGAGCAGCATGCTCCGGTACTATGAAGTCATGTTCTTAGATCTATATACAGACGTTAACAGAACTCAGGGCCAACATTGTCCGCCTAAGACAAAGGCCGATGGATATCGCACTACGTTTGGTGTGGCGCCTATGATCACGAGTGCTCCAAAATTTTTAGGCGTGGCTGGATCAGGATGAATCCACCGTGCCTTGGCTGCTTGAGGAAGCGCAGCTTATTGGGGAAGAATGGGGTGAGCGTGCGTGAGTGGCGGATTAGCCCGTATGGAAATACTGTCGTACTGTCTCGCATCCTTTGCTTTTCCTTAGGTTAAGCAATGTTGACACTATCATCCTATAAATCATTGACCACGCCTCATGCCTCGGGGCGACGGAGCCACTAGCGTATAGCCGAAGTCACGAAGCTCAAACCGATGCTGTACCTAATATGCAGTTCCTACCACCAGCTGCTTGACCATGAAGCCTTAAGAACGAGACTACACAGCCTTCACTATCCCATATAACGGAGCCACTCATTCCATCTGTGACTGTTGTTGCCGTGCCCAAATCTTCGAACCACATCCATGAAGACGTTACCCATCTAACAGGATGTCCCGGTTGATCTGATGGTATCACATCGAGCCGCATACCCAAGTACACTCCTTCAACGGTTCCAATATATGGCGTGTCCATATAAAGCGTCTCGTAACGACGCAAACGATCTCCGTCATCTGCATTGGCGCCTCGGATGGACGTAAAAGTCGGAGGGTGATTGTTGATAGAGTTCTGAAACATCTGATTCGTGTACTGGATGTCCGGCTGAAGTTCAATAAGTGCCATGTCAGTATTTTCAAGACGACGCACGACTCTCCCGAAGTGTACACCGTCAGCATTAGGATGAAAGACATCTTCTTTGCCAGGTGAGAAGCCATGTGAAGCGCAATTAACGAAGCGCTGTCCGTCCTTCTCTACAAGAACGCCAGAAGTTGTGAACTGACCTGCATAGGACGCGGCCAGGAGCTGTGGTGCTCTTAAACTAGACGAGCCAGATGGGGCAGCCCGGCTATGCACCGAGCAAAGCTGGATGCCAGGAGACATTGCTGATATTTGGAGTTATCACTGACTAGGAGATTAGGTTCAATATCGATCAGGGCGCGATCATGCCTAATTGAACTGGGCTTTGCCTGAACATATCCAACGCTTAGGCTTGCTATTGTCCTCGGAAGCTTCTTCGTGTTGAGCACATCGCCTTTGAACTCGACGAACAAGACCTCTTCGGACCAGGTGATTGCAGAAAGTGTTCCAGGCTCTAAAATCTAAGCGAAGTGTCCGAAGATAGATTGTGTGATCTCACGCGTAAGACCAGATCGTGCATCAAGATGCTGCAAGGCGTGATCACCCCAGCCAACTTTTCCGAAATCGAAGGGCAGCTCGTCTTTGTTGTCCGTGATGAAGACAGGCAAACCTGCTACAGTAATCGGCCATGGCTTAGGCGGAGGTTGTGTGACATAACAGACCAGTACGAAGACATGCACAAACACCGACGTTTGGGTTGGGAAGAGATTGAGCAGCGTAAGACCCCCAGCATCTGTGGGGTCGCTGGCTATACCATTTTCGACGAGCGACCAGTCTTCGAAGATGATGTGGCGTGACTGGATTTTGCTTCGTGCGCTTTCTGGGGAAGTACGTGTGAGGAGTGCTGGGCACTGAGATGTCAACAAGGCAGCCTCCCTTGGTCCAGATTCCCGAATAGGATTGTTTGGGATTTCGACCTTGGGTCCAGCCGCAAAAACAGCTTTCTTCATCCTCAATGTCGTTGAGGTGGTGAAGTCGGACCGTGTGAATGCTGGAGACAAGACATCTCAGCCGCCAAAAGGCGAGGATATATAGTGGAGGAAGATGCGTGAAAAGCTCATATAGCAATGTGACTACTACCCACCTAATATCAGAACCATGATCTGTCTCAAGCATAAAGAGACACGTGACTAGCTCCATGGACCTGACTTCGCTCCAACACGAACACCGAAAACCGAGTAGATGATATTATCATCTACATATGGTCGAAGTAGGCTGGCAAGCCTAGCTACGTTTGTTGTCAGGCCTTCATCACTTCTACAGACCAAAACAACTTGCCTATAAAGCAGATATTCTCGAAACGCTCTCTGGATAGCTCTGGCATCGACAACCTCAGAAACTTCTTCGTTTGAACTGACGTTGAGCAAGATGATGGACTCGTGTTCTGGCTCGCATTGACAGTGGAAGCTCTGGCAATAATGAGCCTTGAAAGACTCGACAGTGTTCTGGTCTAGGTCAAGGCCAATCATCTTCCTTCCAGATAGGGAGACATAAGGCTTGAGTCCGGCTAAAACAGTGAAGCCATAGAGGGCGACTCCTTATAGTCTCACCACTTCTTCTTCCACTTGCTTGATCTCCAAAGATTGCATAGGCATCTTGTTGTATGTAGAGTGTTTCTGTAGATGGAAGAAGAGAACACCGACCAGCGGTAATGCTTATAAGTGTATGATAGCCTGGCTTTCGGTTTCCAAGAAGTAGTCAGCGTGGGTTCCAAGAACTAGGAAGGTGAAATTAAGCAGTTAGGTTTGCACTCAACGGCTGTTTCTGTGCGGATTGGGTCGCGTGGGAATGCTACAGCATTGTCTCGCATCCTTTACTCTTTGTTTTGATATGCAACCTTGACACTGTTGTCCCCTTCTTCGTCTTCCCCTCTCTTCATGTGCTCAGTAGCTCATGAATGGAGTGGAAGTGCTTTGTTCGCATGTCCTTCATTGTCTGGTTTGAGAACTGTCTTGGTCATTCTTGAAGACCCGTCTTCGCCGAGGTAGCTTCTCCATGCTACTAATCCAGAACAGATAGAATTCGATAGAGTACCAAGTATACGTATGCCATACTGCTTACCCAAAAGACAACTTGACAACATGGTCAACAAGCTCGTGGTGCAATAGGATATCTTTGTCAGATCTGGCCATGCTTAGTCCAAGAGACCATAATCTAGTACAACTACTATTTTGAGACGAGAGCCATCGTCCTCTGCACTAGAACATCATTCAGACATTCTAAGACAATGCTGGCCAGTCTACGCTGCTTTGACCTTTGTTTTCAAGTTGACCTTTGGAAGATCAAGGGCGTTTCAGAATGGTGTCCTTACACAATCCATACAAAGGCATAGTGAAAATTATATTGTGCAGACAGTATCTGAAACAGATCTGCACAATGTAATTGTCTTCCCAAGGATGGATGTGTATAAGAGGATGCTTCATTTCGCATGCATCACTTTTCTCCTTCTCTTCTTCATTCCAAATACTTCACGACCTTTGCATATACTCACTCTCCAACTCTTCATCTCGCCCCCAGCTTTTCTAACCACACTCAGAATCGCTCGATTGCTCTGGTAGCATCTTCACTCTCAACTTTCAACCAAGTACCCCTAACACTCAATACTCAAAGTCATACCAATTTCACAATGGCACCTGCCGACGTCTACAGATTCCTCCAGCCAGCTCTGGTGACCATGATCGAGGCCGATCTGAAGCCGATCAAACAGTTCAGAGACTTCTACCCAGACTCAGAAGAGCCTTATTTCTCGTATCTTCCATTCAAACGCACCTTTGGCAGGAAAACCTACGAGATCGCAACTATGCGCGTCGGTTTCGCTGATCCAGTGCGCAGCATCATCCATGAGCGTCTTGACGAAGCGAGACAGCGTTACGGCATAAATGCTGACAGAGACACTGATGGCGACAAGGAAGACTTTCCCCAGCAGGGATATTGCAAGCATGGCTTGCTGATGGCGTGGGATGTGGACAGCGAGCTCAACGGCGATGATTGTGCCAAGTGTGGTAGGTTGAGGGAGGAGATTTGGCATTTGAAAAAGTTGGAGTGGGACATCTACTATTGGAAGGTGCAGACGGAGAGGGAGGAAGCTGCCAGGCTTGAAGGATCTGGGAACTGGCATTAGTGGAACGATGATACTGTTGGTGGAGGAGGCGATTGTGACCGTGTCGACCTGGTGCTTGGGACTCTGGTAGCAGGAAATTGGATCGAGAGAAAACTCGAAAGAGACCAAAAACCAAAAAAACACTGGGACAGGAGTTTCGGCGTCTAGGTTCTTAGTCTTTTCGACCTCTTCAGGCTGGTCCCGATAGTCACATTTCCTATTAAAACACTTCACATCTATTCTCCCGTTCATATTGCAGTGAAATCCTATTGCATCTTAGCTAGAGGTGAATTGACCAACCTAGATTCTGAAACAAGGAGATCTGCTTGCATATGTAAACCTTAAATCGCTTACACATGATACGATGTTAGGCTACCTTGGCCATGTGGTGGCGCACGCCAATCTCAGTGACATGTAATCATTTGTCCTTCGCATCGGTCAGAATCACTGTCTTCATCACGCTTTCCAACTTCATGTTCGAACGATGACATCTCTCTTGGAACACCCAACTCCCATTGACTTTCATGAGAGTTCACACGTAGTAGCAATACGGCAGGCCAAGCTGGAACTCACTAGGAACTCTTCTCGGGGCTGAAACGCACAAACGTCTTGTGGCAGAGTGGTGATCGCGTGCTCGCTTATGAAAGGCAAAGGACAGAAGAGAAGGGTTCTTGATAAAGTTACGTAACAGCAGATAAGCCAGTGCGGGGAAGGACGATCGCTAATGAGGTGCTCTTAAAGTCGTCTTTGTCTACATACATGTGAGCCCTCGCTTCATGAGTGAAAAGAATCGGTGCACCAATGGAAGCAGAAAAAGTTCTATTTGAATGTGGTTTGTCTTGAAGTGTGTTGTACTGTCTCTCGATCGTGTTATGCGAATATACAGATACACACTACCGTGTACGGAGTGTAAGTATCAACCATGCTACCAAGAACGATGGTATCTCGGGTGCTTGGCTATACCTATACCGCTTCGTACTAGCCAATTGATAAATGGGAGTGCAAATTGGCATGACGTATCGTTCATCTGAACTTCCTCTCCCAAATTAGCGTGCCTGCTAAAATGTGATACCTCGAAATCCCCTCTCTTATCACCAATGGGCGAGGTTGCCGGCCCGGGTGGAGTCCAAGACAGGATTGCAAGAAGGCTGATCATTCGCGGTGGTTATAATGCTGGGCTTCCCCAAAATTCTGAGTTGGTTGGCAAACGCTTACCGCACTACGAAGCTCTCTTAGCATTCTTAGCAATCGATCGTGCTCGGCGCACAGTACGAAAATGGCCACCACTACTGGCTATAGTAGCGAGAAAGCAGGATACAATCTCAATAACAATGGACAAGAACTGACCAACGACCCGACTCTTGCTGGAAAGCGCAGGAATTCGGTGAATGAAGGAACTGAGATGTATGGCGACATTGGCTCGGTTGAAGAATATGGTTACGTCGAGCGTGCCCTAAAGTCAAGACATATCCAGTTCATCGCCCTGGGTGGTACGATTGGTACCGGTCTCTTCGGTATGTTCTTGCGACAAACTGGACGTCTAAGCCTGCCTACTGACATGATTGACAGTGGGAATCGGAGGAGCACTTTACAAATCCGGTCCTTTGTCTATTCTTCTTGGTTATTCGATAATGGGTTTTTTCATCTAGTAAGTCTGTTCTGTATAGGCAGCTCGAATGATTACTGACACAGATGAATAGCGCCATGATGCAATCGCTTGTGAGATTACCACTGCCTTACAGCTCGCAGTTTTGTTCAGGCTGACCGGAGACCAGGGTGAAATGATTACGTGGCTACCACTTCCGGGTGCCATTCCTCAGATGTGCGCTCGCTACGCTGATCCTGCGCTCGGATTCGCTGTTGGCTGGAATCAGTGGTATTCGAATGGTAAGTGCTATCGCCACTTTCCTACCGCTTCCCAGAAAATGGAAAAACACCTCCGATAAACTTCATTCCATACCCGATAAATATAGCACGAAGCTAACGTCCTCTTAGCACTCACTCAATGCGCGGAAGTAAGCGCCGCGGCCACCGTTATTAGCTATTGGACAGCTAGGGAGGATGGAAGCGTCAGTGTGAATCCTGCAGTATGGATTACCATCATCATTCTGCTCATTCTGGGTCTCAACATCTTCGCCGTGGGCATCTACGGAGAGGCAGAGTTCTGCTTTGCGTCCGTCAAACTCGTCACGATCCTTGGTCTGCTCATTCTCGCATTCATAATCGACCTTGGAGGATCACCGCGCCATCATCGTCTAGGTTTTGAATACTGGCGTAAGTCAATAAGACCACCCCTTGTAAAAAGCCATCATACTGACTTCGCCCAGGCAATCCTGGAGCTATGACGACCATCGTAGCCGCTGGTAACGGGGGTCGCTTCCTGTCCTTTTGGTCTACCATGGTCAACGCTGCCTTCTCCTACGGTGGTGTTGAAATGGTCGCTGTAGCTGCAGGTGAAGCAGAGAATCCACGCAAGGTGAGCTCTCGCCGTAAGAACATTCATATCGATGAGCTAATATGGTCGCAAGAATATCCCAAAGGCAGTCAAGCGCACGTTCTGGCGCATTCTGTTTTTCTATGTTTTGGGATCGCTCGCTATAGGTGTCATGGTACGTTACGAGATAATATCGGAAGTACACGAGACACTTACTTGCCCGTTAGGTTCCGTACAACGACCAGAGACTTGATGGTGGTACGGGCAATGCCGCCTCATCTCCTTGGGTTATTGGTATTCAGATTGCACAGATCAACGCTTTGCCAAGTATCATCAATGCCGTAATTCTCACCTCTGCTGCTAGTTCTGGAAATGCCTTCTTGTATTGTAAGTTCTGCTCACTTGTCTACAAGGTATACGTCCACTAACACTGGTTCTTCAGCTGGTTCCAGATATTTGTTCGGTCTCGCACAAGTTGGTCAGGCGCCCAGGATCTTCTTGAAGTGTACGAAGAGAGGTCTACCATGGATCTGTGTCCTCGTTACCTGGGCTTTCTCCTTCCTTACATATCTCAGTGTCGGCGCTGGAAGCACAACTGTGAGTAGTTAACGATCTCATTATCTTGCTGTACTGACCACATGATAAATTACAGGTCTTCAACTGGTTTCTCAACCTTACTACCATTGCCAATCTCTTTACCTGGGTTGGCATTAGCATTGCGGCAATCTGTTGGCAGAGGGCTATTCTAGCACAAGGGGTCAAACGTGATGATTTGCCCTTCAAGAGTGTAAGACTGGATCTCAGAATAATGGTTAGACAGGAACTTGCTAATGAAGTGAACAGTTCGGTCAGCCATATCTTGCTTGGGCTTCTCTCATCATGTTCTCCCTCGTCATCATCTTCAATGGGTGGCAAGTGTTCACTGCAGGCAACTGGGCTGTAACCGACTTCATCATTGCGTAAGTCTTTCAACAGCAGTACTAGTTATATCCGCTAATGCTCCAAATCTAGCTATGTCGGCGTTCCTATCTTCTTCGTCTTTTTCATCTTCTGGAAGGTCTTCAAAAGAACCAAATGGGTAAAGCCAGCTGAGGCGGATATTTGGAGTGGGAAGGCTGCAATCGATAACGAGGTCTGGCCTGAGCAGATTCCTAAGAACTTCATTGAGAAGTTTTGGTTCTGGCTTTGCTAGAGATGTCCTCCGGTGTTTAGCAGGAGCCGGGGATGCATTGTTTGGAGCTGCTCAAGCTCTTGTCAAGTCTTTAAACGACATGTAATGCGGTGATATTCTCACACAGTACTACTTGTTGGTTGCCTCGTATGAGGCAGAACATGGTCGTGAGGGTTGGGCTGTCATATATGTTTATATATTATTAGCAACTATTACCTCTTAAACATGCTCGCATCAGTACCCTAATTCTAAAGACCACGCCCAGAAACACCATTACACCACAAGGACGTAAGACAAGATGGCTTGATTATCACAATGCCTGACCAGTCCACTGGAAGAGAAGTCTTTAGTGCATATTGCCGATTACGTGATCAGGTCACCCACCTCTGTACTTCAGCCCAGCATTTTTTGTGGGCCCCCACACCATCAATTTCAGAAAGTCATTCACGCATCGAGTTTCTGCTTCTGTACTAACGACAACCTCGACGACGACCATGCCTTGTGAGTAGATTCACTGCGATAGCCTTCGGTATATCTGAAGTTCGCTCTAATCATATCATGTAGTCACCAAGCAAGTCAAGAACCGTGCGTACTTCTCCCGCTACCAGGTGAAGTACAAGCGTAGACGTGCAGGAAAGACCGACTACTACGCCCGCAAGAGACTCATCACCCAGGCAAAGAACAAGGTATATCCATGGAAGAAGATGCGCAACAATAGAAAGATGCTAAAAGATTGAATAGTACAATGCCCCCAAGTACCGCCTAGTCGTCCGCTTCACCAACCGCGACATCATCTGCCAAATCGTCTCCTCCGAAATCATCGGTGACAAGGTCCTCGTCGCCGCCTACGCTCACGAGCTCAAGGCCTACGGTATCAGCCACGGTCTCACCAATTGGGCCGCCGCTTACTGCACTGGTCTCCTCGTCGCCCGTCGTGCTCTCAAGAAGCTCGGCATCGATGAGGCTTTCACTGGTGTTGAGGAGGCTGATGGAGAGTACAAGCTCACTGAGGCTGCTGATGTTGATGGTGAGGAGCGCAGACCCTTCAAGTGTTTCCTCGATGTCGGTCTTACCCGCACCTCCACTGGTGCCCGTGTCTTCGGTGCCCTGAAGGGTGCCTCTGACGGTGGTCTCTACATTCCCCACTCCGAGAAGCGCTTCCCCGGTTACGACATTGAGAGCAAGGAGCTCGATGCCGAGACTCTCCGCAAGTACATCTTCAGCGGCCACGTTGCTGAGTACATGGAGACTCTTGCCGACGACGATGAGGAGCGCTACAAGTCTCAGTTCCAGGGTTACCTCGATGACGACCTCGATGCTGAGGGTCTTGAGGAGGCTTACCAAGACGCCCACAAGCAGATTCGTGAGGACCCCTTCAAGAAGTCTGAGGAGGAGGGTGAGAAGAAGAGCAAGGATGAGTGGAAAGCGGAGTCAAAGAAGTACAAGACATCCAAGCTCACCCACGCACAACGCCAGGAGAACGTGCAAAAGAGGATTTCGGAGTTGAAGGCATAGGTTATTGGTCCAGTTACGAGCAAATGATATCCCAATTTCTCTTTGTCTCGCTCCTTGTTATGTCAAAAAGTTGTTGGTAAGCATGCTCATTGTGCACGGGTGAAGGGGACAATGCCAGAAGCACTAGACAGCACACCAAACAATTCAATCGTCTCCTCCTTCTCATCCGGTATCGACCTTTTTATCGCATAATCATCATGATCATCGTTTTCGGCTCTGATAGCAAAGAATCTGCCGCAACTCGAAAAGGCATGTGACTGCTTCCATCTTGTAGCCGCACGATTATCACGATTGAGGCCTCGGTCTAGCCCGAAGAACGGTAAACAACAGCAGTGCTGTGACTCTGATAAAGCGGCGAGGCAGTCATGCAGTTTATTAGTTGTGGGTTGTCAACGAACTTGCGACATTAATTGATCACCGGATGTGTGCACCTAGCAGCGGGGTTCTTGGCGAGGCACTTGGCAAATCGAGACCTTGCTCTCCGTCCAGCGCACTGCCTGGATGCTTGGGGGGTGACATGGTTCGTCTCATCTCATCTCCGCTCCTCGTCCTGTCTTTGTTCATACGACATGCTCACATGCGTTAAGAATCACGTCAGCTATCAATAACACACACACTTAGCATAGCTTTTCGTGTCTCTACCAGTCATGTCCTCTGCTGAATTCACTTGAATATCACTCCCATTTTAGCAGTTCTCTTATCTATACTCGAGGATGGAGGCCATTCATGGCGTTGATACATCTTGGCTGCATCGTCCACTGAGCACCCCCTCTTCAGCCCAACCCTCTCCAGCTATCACACCACCTCGCACGGCTACGCCCACGCCACAGCAAGCAAGTACTCAAACTCAAACAAAAGCGGTCAACGTCCCTCAGAAGAACGAAGCACCAAAGCCTACCTCTACCAGTACCACCCCTCCCTCGAGCGCATCGGTCTCCAGATCCTCGTCACTGAAAAGACCCAGCTTTCTTGGTCGCCAGAGTTCTGCTGAAAAAACACCAACCAAATCATCATGGATGTCCAGCTTAAGCTCAAAGTTCTCTTCTTCCCAAGCACCACCTCCCATAGCGACGAAAGATCTTCCAGAAAGAGCGAGGTCTAGCAGCACAGCGTCAAATCCAAAGAGTCCTGTAAAGCCTAGCCCGGCTTCTGCCACAACCACATCGCGCATATCAGCAGAAGAGGCAGAACCATATGTACCACAACAGCCGAAGTCGAGCAGTGGCTTCCTTTCTGGAGCACTGCGGAGACTGTCATCTAATAGTGGAACTCAGCCGAAGCCAACGCCTGTCGGTCCTCAAGGAGCTATCGTCCCGCGCATGACCCTCAACATTGACACCGAAAGAGACAGATGCAAGATCAAAGAGCTAAATCCCGGGAAACTGCGCAGGGTCGCGTTTAACGTCGATGTCGAGATCGCAGGTGTTTCGAATTATGGTTACGACGAAGATGTAAGCCCGGATCGCAAGGACAAGGACAAGAAGATCAAAGAACGGGGTGAAGGTGATGCTTTGAAACATCCCGAGCTTGCAGAGCAAGCAGCAGAAGGAGGTGGCTCTACACGTACTACCAGTAATGCAGGACTTTACAGTTCCATGTCTCTGAATGAAAATGACTGGGGAACAACTTCACCCCGATCTGCCAAAAGCGCAGCAACTCCAGCGAGCAAACCTGGATCCAAAAACACAAGCAAGTCGAGGAGGCCAAGCCAAGGTGGTCTCATGGGTGCTATGGACGAAGATTGGGGTGTGGACACAAGAAAGCCTGAAGTAAAACGAGATCAACCAGCCAAAAAGAATAGTACTGGCTCTGGCTCTGGCGAACACGATATCTTAAGACATCTATCAGGGATGGATGACGATTGGGGTGGAGACTCTAGATCAACTAGTACTCGATCCAAACAATCGAAGAAAACCACCAAAAAGGGTACCACTAGTGTATTTGGTTCTCTGGCGCTCGACGAATTCGCAGATGAAGCCGACAATGACCCTCGACCAAGAGCTGCTTCCATACCGCCATCTACAAGGAAAGCATCTGACGATCCGAGACGAGATATGATGTCGCTTCTAGCAGAAAATGACTGGAGTGAGCAGAACACACCTCAGCGAGGTTCTCCGGCTCAGCAAAGTCCTGCTTTAGGAGCCTCTGCTGGACCCACGATGCCAAACGTGTACCCTTCCTCAGATACGCGCTCACCACGCTCATCAAATCCTATGCCGATACCTCTATCTATTGGAAAACCAGCTGTGCCGAATTCATCGCTCAGCAACACGGCTTCGCCTGCTGAAGCCAATCCGCAAGTAGCGGTCCCTCAGCAAGGTCAAGCTGGACTACAACCGCCTGTTGATATCCAAAATCGCGGCGCCTCGCCTTCGCCTGCTGGCAAACCTCAAGACAAGCCTACCACAGATCCCCTCCGCGTATACAGAAGATGCTGTCAGCTGCGAGAGGCTCCTGTGCTCAAGCGTATCAGTGAGCAATTAGGCAAGCCTGAAAACTCTGGTCCTGACGGGATAGTCGGATTACTTAATTTGAACAGGTCTCGCATGCAGATGATTGACATCGTATGCTTGAGTGATTGGCTTGCGATTGTGCCTGTCAAGAAAGTTACAATTGAGGATGCCAATCTCACGGACGAAGGACTTCGCCAGATTCTTGCAGGTCTCCTGGCAACGAAAACTCCCGATCTTGCCAAAAGGAAACGAGGTAGGTCTAGCCCAACGCAAAAGCGGGAAGCAAAGGCTGAGAGATACAATCCCGGAGTGATCGAAAAGCTCAGTCTGAAGGGCAATCGGAAGCTTACTGAGGAGGGCTGGAAACACCTCTGTGTTTTCATCAATATGTCCAAATCAATCAGATCGATTGATGTTTCCTTGGTCCCTTTTCCTAAGCGAGCTCCCGACGCTGAAAATGCCGCGTACACCATTGCAGACATATTTTGCAAGGCTTTGGTAGAGAAACCTGTGAAGGGACAGATAACAGAGCTGCTCATGGCGGACTGTGGCCTATCCGCGCAGCAGGTTGAAAGGGTTACGCGTGCTGCATCTCGTGGGCTGGAGCGCCTGGGTCTTGCGAACAATTCTCTTGACGAAGAAGGTCTTGGCTATGTCGCACGCTACCTAAAAGCAGGCGTATGCAAAGGTCTTGACCTTGGTGGCAATAATTTGAGAGGTAAAACTCACCTCATCACTGCTGCCGTCAAGGATCAACTTCTCGCGTTGAGCGTAGCCAATTGCAACCTTCTTCCATCTGACTTGGACCAGCTTCTGCCGAAACTGATTGAATTACCTGACTTGCGTTTCTTAGACATATCTCATAACAGAGAATTGTTCTCAGCGACCAATGGCACGGTCTCGCTCACGATACTTCGCAAGCTTATACCACGATTTAAGCTGCTAAAGCGTTTGCACCTTGCAGACGTTACGTTAACACCTGCACAAGCTATCGGCATTGCAGAGATCGTGCCAGAATGCCGTAATCTTGCTCACATTAACATCCTGGAAAACCCTCTCATTACTGCAGCTATATCAGATACTGGGAATCAGACGCATCAAGAAGAAGCATGCGCACTATTTGCCTCATTGATGACAGCAGCACGACTGTCAAAGACATTAGTTTGCGTCGACGTTGACGTACCAGGCCCCACTGCGAGTGAGGTTGTCAAAGCACTGGCAAGACAAGTTGTGGCCTACTGTCTCCGCAACATTGAGGTCTTCACCGAGGCTGATGCCGCTATGGTCGCAGACGCTGCAGCTGCTCTTCCCGACATCGACAAGAGCAATGATAGTGGCATCGAGCTTCTGCAGCACTTCCTTGAACACAGCCACCAGGAAGGCACACCTAAAGGTCAAGCTGCGACCGAGGATTATTTCGTTGGTGGTACAGGAGTGGTTAAAGCTTTAAGTTATATTCTTAATGCTTCTCAAGCCCATGATATCTATCCTAGCCGACCAGGCACGCCGAATCAGGTTCTAGAGTCAGACCTTGGTAAAGCACAAGCAAAAGAAATGTCACAGACTCTTCTCGAGAGTGCTCGTAAGTATAGAAACGGATTGCAACCTGTATTGAAGCGTGAAGCGGCGGACCAGGATATCATGCGTAAGGTGCCTTGTGAATATATTATTGGCCAACCTGCTAATCAAAACCATATAGGTCGACTTACTTTCCTGGACGATACACTCCGCCGCATCATCGAACGGTTCGAGCTCGAATACCCAAGCGTTCGCCCTGGCACCGCAACTGCCCCTACACCTCCTAGCCGCGACTTTTTCGAAGCGCCCACATCGGTCCGCAGCCGTGCTTCCTCGGTTGATAGTGCGTCTTCGCGCAACAATTATGCCCCTGGGGAAAGTTACACCTCAGACAGTGGCTTACCAAGTGTCGCTCCTGAAAGTCCAAGCGGTTGGCGCCATACCTATCCCTTCACTACAGACATACACACTCCTGGCTCCGGCTCACGCTCGCCCGCTAACCTTGGACCTCGTCGTGAAAGTCAAGTTGACCTCCACAACCGTGAACTCGTCAACGAAGAAGGTTATATGCACCGCTTTGGCCAACGTCTACGCCGCGAAATCTTTCCACCTACTGGTCAAACAGATTATCTTCACCATACTTCTGCAAGTGGTCCTCCTGACCCTGAACATCTAGCTGCACTTCGAGCGAAGTATGAGGCTTGGGGAGGAGATGAGATCAGACAGGTGAGCTCAAGATAATCTTTTTCTTTTACATAACGTTTTTCTAACATTTTACAGATGTTTATGGATCGAGGTCTGGAGGATACGATCAAAGAGCTGGCTAATGACGGAGAGATGTTGAGAGAGATGGAGTTGACTGATCCAGAGGCTTTCAGGAAATATCGAGAAGCCCAGATTATGGCGCAGGAGAGTGGTATGCTTGGTGAAGCAGGTGCTGGAAGGGGAAGAGGATTTACTCTTTAATACTGGGAATGGGAGAAACACTGGATAGGGAAGATTGCTATGAGATGGGAATACCCTAATGGTGCCTGTATCTAATTGTAACTTCTATAATGTAATATACGGTGGAATGATCTTAGTAACACAAGACCATGGTCACTTCTCCACACATTCTCGCTCTTGTCAGCAGACTCCACCATGTATAAATATATATACCTCAGAGGTCAATTGCTCCATCTCAATCGTCTTTTGGAGCTTATATCATCATAACCATTTCGACAACCGACAACAACAGTCATCACAAGAAAGCTCCGACCACACTATTGATAGTGGGGCCGTTACGCTCCTTCCTCCTCGATACACTGTCATGAGCTCCAACGCATCTGCCACCGAGTCCACTCCTCCAAGCACATCAACAACAACAGGGTTCGCAACACCCACGCGTAACTCTCTAGCCTCGACCTCAACCACCTCGCCCTCAAAACACCAAGCGAGCACAAAAACCACACCCCCACAACGCAACAGCCTCTCCTCACCAACACCCTCCTCCTCCGCCCTCCCACCAAAACTCTCTCCCTTCCGCCACGGCCGCCTCCTCGCTCGCACCAGCGTCCGCAGCGCATCCAATCCTACAAGCACAATGCACACCGCAGATGAATCACCAACACCCACTAAAGCATCACACAACCGTCGTCCGTCAACGATAACACTACCAGAGGATGTGAGGAACCCTATGGAAGCACAGGCGAAGGAGATGCAAGTAAAGTTGTTGGATCTGGTTGAACGGATTGAGGCGAGCAAGGCGGAGTTCGAGCGGTTGGAGGGCGGGAATGGGTTTTTGCAGAGTTATATTGGCGAGTTGATGCAGACGAGTCGGGTTGTGCAGCAAGGTGGGAAGAAGAGACGGTGAGAGTGGGCTGGATGGGATGGGGTAATTCTCTTTGATTGATCGATGGAAGGAAAGGGGTTCTTTGTTGTTTGAGCGGTGCTTATTGGGAGGAGGACTATGCCGTTGTCTGTTGCTACGGAGATTGATACTTGAAACAGAGCGCAAGGAAGCAGGGATGATTGTAGGAGCATCCAAGATGCTGCTGCCTGCTGACCGCCTCGAAGTAGGGTTTGAGAATCGAGGGGCGGAACTGATGGTATGGATATGTGAGAGGAGCTGGAATGCTCAGTTGGCGAGTGACGCTCTGGTTCATGAGGGCTATGAAGTAAGTTTAGGTAAGTATATATCCAATAACTATTGACTAACGGGACGTAGGGATAGTTGGGATCCAACATATGAGTGATCTCTTTCAAGTAAGCCTGACATCAATTCTATCTGTCCTATTTCCCTATAACTGTTTACGCTCCTCGTCATGGTCTCATTGACGTGACGAAGCATTGGAGAAGTCCTCGAAATAGCAACCTATCACCGGCGACGACGAGTAGTGCTCGGAGCAAGAAGAGGAGGATATGGCTGGACTTCTTCAAGATGATTTGACTGATCCTGATTCGATTATACTACGACATCTAGAGTTTGGAGATCCTGATGCTGACCTCGTGAAGCACCAGCCAACGAAGACTGGGTCAAGAACTCTGGAGATAATCATCTAGACGAGGCCCTATGACACTCGTTGTTATCGCACACACGAATACACACGTCCACCATCTTGACTTTGACTCCTTGCTAAAGGTTCTATGTGCGGTTCGAGGAGAGGGCGACAGACGACTTGTGAAGTAAAGTGAGAGGCAGCTTGCACCATGGACACGCGAAACGACGGTCCTGACTACGATGTATTTTTTTTCTCCCCACTGCGTTGACATGTGAGTCTCGCATATATAGATACTAATAAGCTTAGTTGACGCAGTTTCAAAGCTGTGAGGCCTCAGCACTCGCCACCGTCGCGTCCGAATTCAGACGCGACGGTTAGGTGGACCTGCCCTAGACTAGCTAAAACTTACATGAAACTCCATTCTAAAACTCACTTCATCCTAAAACTCACCTGAAACTATCTGCTTTTTCAAAACCACGCCAGTTTGCATACACGTATAAATGTTAATGTCATGTGATGATAGGTCTGAGAAAAAGCATGGTATTAGCAAAATAACTAGCGCAGTGTAGTGTGAATGCATAAAGTGCTATTACCCTCTATTAGCAGTCAGCCAGAACCTCAAAAGGACATTGGAGGCTTCCAGCGGACAGTCTAGGCTGTCTAAGGCACAAATGGAGTGATTACCTTTGTATCAACAGCTGGATACTTATCAGGTATCCATGCTCTTCGCTATGGCGGCTCTTTGTCACAAGAGAATGCCTTGGATACGCTGCATGCCAAAATTCGGTGGCGCTTCCCAGATCGTCCCATTCTCCTCTCTTTCAGACTATATTCTTGAACGAGACACACCATCGCCAAATCTTGTAAAGGGTCGTGTATCACAAGCAGCACAAGGAATTCCAGCTCTCGCAAAGGGCCGCGGAAAACTGGCAGCGCAAGGGTGGCCAAATCTGGTAAAGGGCAACGTAATACAAGCAGCACAGAGATTCCCAAATCTCGCAAAGGGTCGCAAGACACAAGCAGCACAAGGATTCTCAAATCTCGTAAAGGCCCGCGAATTACAAGCAGCACAAGGACACCCAGGTCTCGCAAAGGGCCGCGCGATACAAGTCGTAACAAGGAGCACAGCACTTACAATGGCTTTACAGCACCTCGATGCACAACGCTGGGCTAGGCAGTTTGATGCTAAGAACGAGACTGTCAAAAGATCTTCAGGACTCTACAATGAGGGGGAGATTGGTTTGATGGCACGGACTGCGGTCTTCGACAAGAAGACTACGACTCTTGCTCAGCTGTCGGGTATACTCAAGCTCGGTATGTCTAAAAGCAACACAGACTACGAGGTACTAAGAGGGAAGCTCAGGCCGCGGGGTTCCTGGAATGCGAAGAAATTCGGGACAGCATTCTAGGAGGGAGAATGGGAAAGACGGTATAGCATTGTTTAAGGCATAGCTCTTGTCGCTGGGGTGGTTGCGAAAGAAAAAGTATCCAACAGGGAGATCAAGTGGTTCGAGGTGTTGCTCTCGACAGCGAAGCAGCAAGAAGCAAAGCAGCGTGAACCACTGGCTGTAATATCTGGCTTCTATGATACGCGGATGTAAAGTAAGCAGGTCCTATGATATGCTGAGATGCAGTACCCCAAGTCGAGGCCGCCGGGTTACGGGACACTCAACTCCGTGGTGCGGGATGCGAGGCTAGTCTTACTTAGACCTCTAATTGTCTTCGAAATATTCTGAACAACGACAAGGCACAGCTGCAAGTCAAAACAAGAGCCTACGAAAAGGCATGTTTGTTGACCTTCTTCTGTCCAACGAACTTAGATCGGGTCTTTGAATCCTCTGACCAGGAAACGACAACAGACTGATGATACGAAACTACTGCCGAGAATGAAGGCACACAGATCACAAGGTAATCTACAAGAGTTGAACATCGCCCATCCTTTGATACACAATATGGGAAACGATCTGTATACCTGAGCGACCTTGTAAGAACACTGCTATGGCACCTCAGTCGCTGGCAATAAAGTCCCGAAGACCGTCATGATCTGATGGGTCTCAGACTTTGGTAGGCGAATACTAGGCTTAGATCGCTTGTGTGGTAAAGTTGATCTGGTGCACGTCGCGAGTTCATTTGTGGCAGACGTCTGGCCTTGATTGGAGAGTGGGTCAACCACTATAAGATAAGAGAGAGAAAAGAAGCCTGCCAGAGCAGGCCAGAATGTCTGACACTTTGAAATATTGGAATTGCTATGTGTCAGATTCCTCGCCCCACTTTTGTATGCTTCCCACTTTGGCAGATATAGGTAGATGATGTCTCCCAGGTATGTCGCTGCTGATGGGCTATCTCAGATCCTACAATGCCTCCAGCATACTCGTTACCTTATCGACCGGAGCATCTATAAAGGTGTATCAATTCAGATGGTCAATGAGTTCAACTACTTAAGAGTAGAGTGATTTCAAAGAGGAGTAAGTATATATAAGAAGGAGTCTCGCCTCTACCGCATCTATCAGGAAAACCACTTTCATGAATCAGCGCTTTCTTAATCGCGGAATTCTCAGGAATATTTCGAATCATCGCTCGATGCCATGGAAGATCACCATCACTGTCGTCTTAGATGCCACGAGCATCATAGCTTGGGCCATGAGATTATACTCCGGCTCAACTTTTCAGGTCATGTCGGAGGAAGATCAACCAAGTTCGGGCAAGAGTCCTTACATAGCTAATGTTGTCCTTGCTAGTGAGTACAGGGCCAGGTCTTCTTCTAGAAAGCTTGTATGCTTACGCACTTAGTTCTGCTCCACACCTGCGCCTTCTCGTCACTGCCGTATGATTATATGGGCTACAAGTGCCAACCACATTCAACTTACACAGATATCAGCACTGTCGGCCAAGAACTTACGAACTTGAACACCGTTTTTGATTCTTCCCGTCGCGGTCAAAAGTTGCATGACACCATCTCGAGGAAGGTTTCCAGATTGGTTACGCGTGGCCGCCGGATCAAAGACTGCAGTTACTGGTTGCCAAAGGCTGTTATCAACTTGCACGAGCAATTAGCTGCTCTCCGACTGGCTCTTACTACAGCACGTTTTGCGATTCTTTATGGTGCCTACACTGAAGCCTGGTTTCGCAAGACATTCCCGAACAGTACTTCACCAAATCGTAGCGCGAGTGCTTCCTGCTGATGCTGGCCTCCCCTGGCTTCTCTGCCCTCCTGCTCGATATGGTCGGCTACAATAGCTACAAGCACCTAGTCAACCCACCGTCACTCGTGAGCCTGCAGTTGTTGTTCTCATCTTTGATTGCCGCCGAGACTGGTCTTGCTGGTGTCTACACAGTGTTTAAAAAGGGTGCTGCACAGGACAAACAGTGCCAAGGCGTGGAATATTCAGGACGTGGCGGACAGAATGCAAGAGCTCGAGAGTATAGAAGTTCAAAGACTAGACAGTATAGACAAGTCGAAAGGACTTTCCTACAATTATCAACTCGTCAAGCTGTACATTTTCGAAGACCTTGCGCAACGGAAACGCAGAGGCAACTCAGGCAAGACAGACGTAGGCAATACTCGATACCGATTCGCCTAAGTGTTGCAAACAGCGATCTGTCCATAGAACCCCGAGAACAAGAATAATCTAGTGTCACGTTATGAAGTCAACTACCTACCTGAAAACATGGTAGCAGCACACATCTTTCCCTATAGGATGGAGCTGAACATCATTGTCATCTCCAATGCTACTGGTCCGTCAGTATTTGCGAGACTTGATTGAGAAACAGAGGATTTTATTTATTCCGACCTGCGGCACTCCACTCATGGTATTATTTTCGATCCTTCACGTCCTAGTATAATATCTCGATATTTTCTCACCACTCGGGATGTGTAACGTTGTCAAGATCCAAGTATCCCGCTTGATGCCTGCAGCATCTTTCTCACGTGTTAGTTTTTGATGTTAGTGACCATGTTGGATTACTGAATGCGATTCATTTAGTCTATGTTCATTATATGGACTTCTAAGAGTGTGAATGCGAGTTTTCTAGTCTATGTTCATTATATAGACTTCTAAGAGTGTCGATTATGGCGAGTAGGCGGACGAGGAGTGAGTTGTCGTTTCCTCCGCGACCATGCTTTCATCCTATCAAGAGACCAACCTCGAGAGTACGTTCGTCCTCATCGTGTTACACGTTGCATGGCTATCATCAGCATGACTTTCGAAAACGTCGAAAAGCTTCTTTGGTCGCGGAGAGCTCAACGTCTGCCTCTCCTTCCCTCCCTACCACTATCACTGTCACTGTAATCACCACCCTTGCTTCTCCTCCTCGACTCGCCACTCCTCCTATCCTTCTTCTTCTTACTATGTTCATAGCCTCCCAACCCACCCAATAACGCGCCGCCCACCGTGCCGAGTCCAGGAAAGATCAGATCCCCTATCAATCCACCAGCTCCTGCGCCAACGAACGTGGGGACTGTAGTGTCTGACTTTGAGCGGTGCCGACTGGAATGGCGATGATGGTGGTGGTGGGGACGATGGGGTGATGTGTTTGAAGAAGATGAAGTGTTGTTGGTGTTTTGATATAGCGCAGCTGATGCTGGTGAGAGGTAGGTTTGGGAGGCGTATGGTTGAGAGGAATAGGGGCGTTGTGCTTGATGCTGCTGCTGCTGCTGCCGGGATGGGTATTGTGGTTGGAGTGATGGTTGTGGATAATACTGCTGCTGTGGTGGCTGTTGGTAGTTTGGCTGCGGTGGCCTTTGGGCTTGGCTATAATTTGGTTGTTGGGGCGCTGGAGGGTAGGTGGATTGCGGCGCGGGGTGGTAGTAGTTGTGTTGTGAATTTGCTTGCGGTATTGGCGAGGGAGCATATGGCATTGGTGGCTTCTCAACTTGAGGATATGACCACGGCTGCTGCGCTGTTTGTTGTTGATTGTGATGATGGTGGTGGTGTGATGGTGCTGCTTGGGGAGGTGGCTGCTGGTTTGACTGGTAGCTTGAATCGAAGGTCTGGTAGGGTGGTGGTGGTGGAGCTTGCGAAGCGTGTGGATGAGTGGCGTAGTAGTCGTTGGCTGCCATGGTAGATGGACTAAGGGAAGTTGCGCAATTTGTAGTGGTATACTGGTATGAGGACTTGATCACCTCGATGAAAATGAACTTGGTTGTCGCGATTCGGTAGGTTCTGATGTAGTCGTAGTAGATGGACTCGATGTTCGTGTCTGATAATGGACAGAGGAAGAAAAGAGGATGGCGCAAGACTTTTTATGTAGAATAATGAAAGCCACGAGACTTGTCAGACGTCAGCTGCCGAGTCTCCTTGGCGGCGGAGTGATCATCCGGCGGGCGCAGATCCGGAAGGTGGATCCCAAGATCAGGTCATGAGCACGTTCCATTTGTGGCAAATGCTCATGATGCTCGTTGTCGCACAAGGTGAAGACTGTCTTTCCTTTCTAGCCAGCTGATATAGCGGCAGTCGCTAGATGATGTTAATCGACAGACCGAGGCTGTCCTGAGGACGATGCTGTTATACTACAAGACTCTCACATCCAAATGTAGAGGCAGCTCGGTATAGCTTGGGCTAAATGCACTGAGACGTAGATATTTGTAAGATAAGACTGCTGCCTCTTCAGCTACATATGGTGTGACTTCTTCTTTCTTCCCGGAGCTTACTACTCATTTTTTCAGTATCATAATTCGAGGTTATGACAGAGAACAACCTCTTCTTGTTCGGAGATCGGACGAGATGACCGAAAGTCAATGCGAAAAGTGTGGGGAACAGTGGCCATCAAAGTACTTGCACAACAAACCCTCTTCTCTTTCTTCTCTTCCTTCTCTTCCTTTCTGTGTTCCTAGTATAGCAATAATGGCTGCAAAGAAGGGAGCACTGCTCATAGGTGACATAGCTCATGCCCGAAAGGAGTGGGAAGAATGTAGCTCACTTGTCGAACTCAAGGTCAGTATTTCGAGTAATGCTACCGCGATACTGTCTACAATGTCTACCACAATCTTACATTCTACTCCAGGAATATCCCAAGGGCACTCGTGCAGAATTCCTGAAACAGCTCTCCTCTCCGTCCTACTCTAACATCCAAATAATATACCGCTCCAACGACAGCACCTCCATTACAGGCCCCTTCGACGCCGAGCTCATCTCACATCTCCCACCTTCCCTCGAGTACATCACCCACAATGGTGCCGGCTATGACAACATCGACATCCCGGCCTGCACATCCCGCGGCATACAAGTATCCTCCACTCCAATTGCCGTCAACGAAGCTACAGCAGACGTCGCCATCTTCCTAATGCTAGGCGCGCTGAGACGAATAACAGTACCGTTTCAAGCCGTACGTCAAGGCCAGTGGCGTGGTAAAAGCTTTGGCCTAGGACACGACCCAAAGGGCAAAGTACTCGGTATCCTAGGCATGGGCGGTATTGGTCAAGCAGTAGCAACAAGAGCGAAGGCGTTTGGCATGACGATACAATATCACAACCGCAACCAACTCTCAGAGTCCGAAGCGCAAGGAGCCGAATATGTGTCTTTTGACGAATTGCTTGCGACTTCCGATGTGCTTAGCTTGAATTTGGCGTTAAATAAGAGTACGCGGCATATTATCTCCACGGCCGAATTTGCGAAGATGAAGAAAGGAATCACGATCGTGAACACTGCACGGGGTCCGATCATTGATGAGGCGGCGTTGGTGCAAGCTTTGAAGGATGGCAAGGTGTTTTCAGCTGGGCTGGATGTATTCGAGGAGGAACCGAAGATTCACCCCGGGTTGATGGAAGACGAGCGAGTGGTTTTACTGCCGCATATTGGGACGGCAACCTGGGAAACGCAGCGGGATATGGAATTGTTGGTATTGGAGAATCTGAAGGCTGCTGCACAGGGTAAAGAGCTTTTGACTTTGGTGCCTGAGCAGAAGAGGTAAGTGGGTGTGATTGCTCGAGTGGCAGTATATGTAGGAAGGTGGAGGCTGACTGAGATGATAGTACCAAATCGAAATTATGATATAGTGATATCAAAACAGGATACTACATATTGATGATATCTTACTGAAAATGGTGCTTTGTAGTTCTGGTCTTGGCATTGGCTTATCGTGTAGAACTACCCCAGATTCTACGCATGCTGGAAGCTTCTTCGTCATCGTCTGTCGTACAAGAGTCGTGGCCTAGATTGCTTCGCTTTGAATTGCTCTGTTGATTGTCTCCCATTTATCACTTCACTTCCACTAAGCTACAATCCTCTATTCTTTCCTCGGCCTCAACCTCACCGTCCCGCACTCCTCGGCTCCTCCCACACAATGTCAGACGAGGCCGCGCCTTCTGCGCAAATCACCTTCAACATCAAATCCTCCAGCGATCAGAAATACGTCGTCACCGTTCCCGACACAATGACTGTTCTTGAGCTAAAAGAGAAGCTCTCAACCTCAGAATATGCCGATGTCGCCGCCGAACGTCAACGTCTCATCTATTCCGGCCGTGTTCTGAAAGATCCCGATGTCCTTTCCACTTACAAGATCAAAGACGGCAACACAGTACACATGGTGAAAGGCGCTGCAAGCAATGCAAGACAAAACCCGGCGAATTCGTCGTCAACTGTGCCAGGAGCTGGACAAGCCCCGACTGGTGTGCCTCAGATGGCCACGGGAACTGCTGCAAACGACCCTATGGCTCAGTTGACTGGTGCGAGATATGCTGGGTTTGCGCAAATGCCAGGCGCGGATATGTTTGGTCCTGATGGAGGGGTGAGTCAAGCAGTGCAGGTATTTATTGGACAGCCATCACTAACATGCTTCCTAGATGGGACCGCCACCCGACCCAGAGAACATGCTAAGAATGCTCGAAAACCCCATGGTAGCCAGTCAAATGCAAGAAGCAATGAATAACCCTGCCATCATTCAGATGATGCAGAATAACCCAATGAGTACGTCTGAATCGTTGGCACAGAGAAAGAAGCGTAAACAAAAGCTAATACTGTTACAGTTCGAGACAACCCAATGATGCGACAAATGCTTGAGAACCCAGAGTATCGTCGAATGCTGATGGATCCCAACTTTATCAGACAATCAATGGCAATGTCGCGCATGATGGGCGGCGGTAGTGGTATGGGTGGAAGCAGCAGTGCGGGAGCAATAGCACCGGGCGTTACAGACACAACACCACAAGGTGCCACGGGTACAACGAGTACAACAGGGAGCGAGGGTAACACAACAAGTACAGGTGCACAGCCAGCAGCCAATCCTTTTGGTGGTATGGGAGGCATGTTTGGTCAGGGCGCAGGAGGTGCCAACCCATTCTCAGCACTCTTTGATGGCGCACCTGGAGGTAACAGCAACACAGCAGGAGCAGGTCAAGGACAAAACGCACACGCAAATCCTTTCGCCTCGCTCTTTGGTGGCGGAGGAGCAACAGGAGGAGCAGGAGGAATGCCTGCATTTAACCCTGAAGCAATGCAACAGATGATGCAGATGTTCGGTGGGGGTGGTATGGGTGGTGCACCAGCAGCGGCAGCTCCACAAGACACGAGACCTCCAGAGGAGATGTATTCTGAACAGTTGAGGCAACTGAACGAGATGGGATTCTACGAGTTTGACAGGAACGTTCGGGCTTTGAGGATGGCTGGTGGAAACGTACAAGGGGCGATTGAAATATTGTTCAGTGGTGGTAATTGAGATATTGCATGTTGGCACTGGAGATATCAGCTTGGGAGCTAATTGGTGAATGCTTGGAAGCAACTGAAATAGGTTCTAGGGAGTGATCCATGGAATGACGGAGGCGCATGATGCTTATACAGTATGACAGTCAGGACTTATAGCAACATATTTAGCAACAGGCTTATAGTTGGTCTGCTTGATAAGCAAAGGCTAATAGCTCAGACACCGGAACCTCCAAATCATTATGACAGTGTTTCATTTTACGTATAATCACATCCCAAAAGCTGAGCAATTGCGTTTTCAGGGAATATCCTTTGTAGCTCGAGTTGTGAAAAGGATGTGGAGAGTGCCGGAGATGCTTTTCCATCTCGCTCGAGTGCAATTTGGTTCGTATCTCAAAGGTTGAAGCATTGAGATGCAAGTGGTTTGGTTTTGACCAATGTTAATGCGAATGTCAATCGTCTATTCTGTAGCATGCTAGAATGTCAACAGCACGAAAAATGCCACTCAATGAATGGAGAATGTAATATTGCAATAGATGAACATTACGATACAATTACAGTACTACAAGGGGCAGAAAAGCATATGCAACTCTCACTTTCCACCTCAGTTACTCATTCATTAGTAAAGCTGACGATCAGTAGCTAACATCTACTCGTTTAGGCCATCGCTACTCCTTTGCAGCAAATTTCTTGAACTCGTCGAGATTGACCTTCTTCAATGCCGATTCGTTGGTTGCGTTGAGGAAGACTCTGTAAATTGAAAAAAACCCCGTGTCAGCGTTTTGATGTCGTTAGCCATCCTTATTGCCGTCGCAGCACAAATAAGAAGCAACAAATGCTACATCTCGTTCTGCTCATCGTTCCCATTCACACCAATGCAGAATCTGCTTGATTTGCCGCAACGCTACTATCACTACCAGCATTGATAAATCTCACTGATCACCACGCAACCAAACTACGAACTCTAACTGAGAAGGAAAAACATTGACATGCACTCACCTAGGCACAACTGCATCATCATCGCCCTTCCTAGCATCAAAAGCTTCCCGCCATCGACTAACACAAAGACACCATTTACAGCCGCCCTTAAGGCCAATGGAGCGAAGATCGTTACCGCGTGAGGCGGAGAAGTTAAGGAATTCCTCAGTCACTTCGGCTGCTACGGCGTGATTTCCATGATCAGCTGGTGGGACGTCGCAGTAGCCGTTGCGGAGGAATCCTGTCTGCAAATGAGATGGAATGGTTAGAGAGGTGGATGAAAGAAAGCTGTTAGTTGTGGTGGTTTGTGGTGACGTACTGTTTGAGGAGTGCCGCCGAAGTAGGCAAGGGGCGCCTTGAATACTGTGATTGTATTAGTGTTGTAAGCAACCTACATTGTGAAACCTTGATGAAACACTCAATCAGAAGTGGCAAGAGGTGTGGCATTTACCGTTCAAGCTTTTGCTCATGATGGGATGCTGGTGATGGTGATTATAGGAGTTTCCTTGTGCTGGTATAACCAAGCTCAGTAGGACGACTAGGAAGAGTTTGTAGAGATTGTAGTTGGGCATGTAAGGTATGATTGATAGAGATGTTAATAGCAGAAGTCATGACGTTCTCGTTTGATATCTTACGGCGTCAAGTCCGTAGCTCCACATCTCGCTCCCAATGTCCCGAATCAATTACCCCGAGCAGTTTGAGCCATACTTCTGCTTAGCGGGGTTCAGGTTCATTTTGGCGCCAGCGTGTCGTAAACAGCCTCTCAGACGCCCGACTTTCCTCCTACTTATACCCTCTCTGTTTCCCCTACTTCGAGAGCACCGGAAAACAAAGCCCATCTCCCACCATGTCAGCAACCACGACACAGCTCGAGCTCAAGGCTACCAAGCCCAACATCGGTGTTTACACTAACCCCGCTCATGACCTTTGGGTTGCGGAGGCAGAGCCCAGTATGGAGGAGGTGCAGAAGGGCAGTAACCTGCGGGAGGGCGAGGTTACTGTAGCTATCAAGAGCACTGGTATCTGTGGGTATGTATTAGCACCTCCTCCATCATCACTTTCCACCAAGTCACTTCCAATCGAGCACATCACCAACCACTCACTCCTTGCCCCCACTCCTCCTCGTCTCTTCCCTTCCTCCACCTTCTCCAAGACCTAGCCCACCCACTGACCCTCCTACCCCATCCAGCTCCGACATCCACTTCTGGTGCCACGGCCGCATCGGCCCAACCATGGTCGTCGAATCCGACCACATCCTCGGCCACGAATCCGCCGGCGTAATCATCGCCGCCCACCCCTCCGTAACCACCCTCAAGGTCGGCGACGCCGTAGCAGTCGAACCCACCATCCCCTGCAACAAATGCGAGCCCTGCCTGACCGGCCGCTACAACGGCTGCTTGAACGTCGATTTCCGCTCCACGCCCCCCGTCCCCGGGCTCCTACGCCGCTACATCACGCACCCAGCCGTCTGGTGCCATCCCATTGGGCGCGTGCAAAACGATGGAAGCACGAAGATGGACATGAGTTTCGAAGAGGGCGCGTTGTTGGAGCCGTTGGCTGTTGCGCTGGCGGGCATGGGGAGGGCGGGCGTGCAGTTGGGTGATAGTGTGCTTGTTTGTGGTGCGGGTCCGATTGGGCTGATGAGTATATTGTGCTGTGAGAGTGCTGGCGCGAGTCCGTTGGTGATTACGGATATTGATCAAGGAAGATTGAACTTTGCGAGGAAGTTGTGTCCGCGTGTGCAAACGCATCTGGTGACGAGGGAGCAGACGCCGGAGGAGTTTGGGAAGAAAGTGGAGGCGTTGTGTGAGGGTGAAAGGCCGGCGGTGGCGATGGAGTGTACGGGTGTCAGTTCGAGTATTAGTGGGGCGATTCATAGTGTTAAGTTCGGTGGGAAGGTGTTTGTGATTGGTGTGGGCAGGGATGTCATTGATATTCCGTTTATGAGGTTGAGTACGCAAGAGGTAAGTGAGCGAGTCACAGGAAAGAAAGATGCACGTTGCTCGTCGACGAAAGGAGACAAGACGCGAGGAGATGACACGCCAACCACGTCTGCCAAGACAAGATCAAACTCGAACTCATGGCTAACACATATCTTCTTCAGATCGACCTACAATTCCAATACCGCTACGCAAACATGTGGCCTCGAGCCATCCGTCTAGTCAAGGGCGGCGTCATTGACGTCAAGAGACTAACCACACATCGCTACACCCTCGAAGACGCGACGAAAGCATTTGAGACGAGCAGGGACAGTGCAAAGACTGGTGCTGTCAAAGTTATGATTCAGAGCTTGGCGGAGGGTGAGGCTTGAGCTTCGTGTCGTGGATCATGAAGACAAAAGTATGTAAAGAATCTCCAATTTCAAGGGGGTTTCATATGCATAATTGAGCAGTATGGCAAGGCAGTATGGCAAGGCAATGCTTTGTTCACGTCCAAGTTGTCAAGATTTCAGTCCAGTTGTACTCTGGATAGACTGGGCTATTTTGCACCACTATGCATGCCCAAGCCGTAAGAGGGAAAAGCACTTCATTGTTCATATCAATCTATCGATGCGCTCATGAACTCATCCGTCCAATATCCTTCCTCCTATTGTCCTCCCCATACGCCATAACACCCCAATAACCTATTATATGTCCATCCCGACTTTGCAGCATTACCAAAGAGTTGTTCATTCTCCAGTCTAAGCAAGACCTGCAGTCCCAGGTCTTGCATCCCGTCCACTTGCAACAGCGCCAGCGCCCTGCAGATCATTGCCAAAAGACAAGTGGTTGTGATCCGCCATCTTCCTTGGCCTGATGATATGTGTAGCCGTAAAGAGCGCGCCCAAGATGAGACAAAGACCACCAACGATGATGTAGGCAATGCCCAAGAAGTCGTTTTTGCCTCCGATGACACTGCGTGTGGAGATGAGAATCTCTTTGGTACCGCCGTACTCTGTTACTGGGAAGTCTGTTTGATGATTAGTCGATGGTTTAAAAAACGTGCTTCAATGCATACAGTCATAGATATTCATCTCATAAACACCAGCAGGCATCCTCTGGTTATCCGACCTCAGTGCCATCTTGCTGAATGTAGGTAGACCAGCTGTCCTCATCCAAACCTGAAACTCCTCCCAAGTGCTGATGTCGGGAATGGGGAAGTTGTCGTTATAACCTTGAGGGTATTGTAAGACCCAGTTAGGTGGTGGCACGACTTGATCAGCCGTGTATGGTGCTTCCTTGTATAAATTCCTATCGGAACCCCAAGCAATTCCTTCATTTGTCATGCTGAAAGCCTCGGGTCCCGCTGCAACATCCGCTGTGTTCGAAGTGACGAGTTGTGGACTCTGGATGGTGTCGTTGAACAAGGAGTTGGCGATGAGGCCGCAAGGGTAAAATGCTTTTCCGCTTGGATCTAATTTCAATGGGTCGCAATCGCTGCTGGCAATGGTACTGTTGTCAACAAAGTTGCCCACTAGTTGATCTTGGTTCAAAGACTTTACATAGCGTCTGTGGTTTTGGTAGAACTTTGTAAGGCGGTAGTACATGTAGATTGGTGAACCGAGCTCGTTTGGGATTTCGAAGCGAAGCGTGCATTGGTTCGTGGGAAGGGTATAGGCCCTGTCGTTACCGTATGGGACCTGAATGTTTTGGACGCGCCATTGGTAGATACTGCTGCTGTTTTTGGTCTTGAAGTCGGTATGTACTAGATTGCTAGGTATATTGGTGAACTCATTTGTTGCTAAGGTTGAGCATCGCGAGTAGTCTATCGATATTTCTTGAATCTAAGAGACTCTGTCAGCCTCGAGGACGGCGACTGGTTGTAGAAAGTATGTATACCATTGAGCTTGCCCATAATAAGAGACCACCTAATGGCGCAAAGATGACACCAACAACGAAGAAAATGGGGAGGACGGTCTTAGGGGTGAGGATAGGTCTGGTAGTGTGAACGATAGAGTTAGCTGCTCTGCAGACTTGTTGCCTGGATGGTGTAGGCTACTGACTGCCATGCCTTCAGGCGTTGTTGCCGAAAGGCAGTATCTAGTCAAGGTCAATATGAGCGCAATGAGAAGCATCCCGCTGGTGATATGCCTACTTGGAGGTCTTCTTGATTTTGCCTTCTTTCCGCCTTCCTGCTCATGAACTGATGTCGAGTCGGCAGCGTTCATCTCGACCGTCTGCGACATGACGGCGGCGGCAGCTTCTGTGTTCGATGGTATGGATTATGTGCGCAAATCTTCAGTGAGATCTCGATGTGCACTGTATTGGTTTTGCAGACAGGTGAATGGGTAGTGATTGATATGTCAGCTTACAAGGCAACTACAAGGCAACCCGGAGTGAAATCGCGCCAAGAGTCATGCACGGTTCACGTCAGTTTCAAAGCACAATTCACTCAGGGCTGAGCACAATTGAACAAGACTTCATTAATGGATTAAACTACAGCTCTCCATTCTTTCTCAAGGATACGCAACACATTCAGCCTTCTCATGTCATCTTGCTGGCGCACGTTGTCTCGCCTAAGCACAGCTCTGAACTCTTGATATCCAGTCGAAATGGTCCGTCACTGCACAAAGTTATGACTGTGTACAACTTACTAGACAGATGGTGAAGCAAGAAATCGAAATGCAGCCATGTCCACCCGAAGTTCCGAATATCAATCACCAACTATAGTGCTGGGGAGGGAGCTGAAGCTGTGGTCTCCCAAATGAGCAGATACTACGACAAGCTGTTACCTGGTAGTTGCCCAACCGTCATGACTTCATGATTCTACTTTCCGACGTCTTCGTAGGCATTCATACTGATTACAGGGCCATCGCCGCACTGGCGTCTTTAACAGGGCTGTATGAAAGTCCATGTAAAGTAGGAAGCAAGCGGATCTTGTAGCACCCAGGCTGGGATCCTCAATGCATGTACAATGCTGAAGAAGTTAGACATGCATCACAAGTCCGCTCGTTGCATGAGAACCACGTTTCAAGGCCTCTAGGTCGGTGTTACAGTATCGTCCAAGAAGATAAGGTGAATCTGTTACCTGATGGAATACCTGATGGCGGTCTTGATCAGGATAAAGACCTTGGCTTGTGCATGCAGGTTCTGTCGAGCTTTTGGGTCAGATTCTGTATCGTGCATACCTTGACCACCTGCGACTCCAAAGAAACTGTCATGGACAATATCACCTGTCTCGCTGACCGAAAGGGACAGTTAATTCTAACAGGAGCACGGATGTGGTCTATGATCATGGTCTGATTGCGTGTAACGGGTAGCTACTTTGACCACAACAGTGGGCTACATTCGTCTGCTGTGGTTGACCTCCTAGCATGTAGAGTAGTGTGTGGTCTCAAAGTAGAGGTATCTCGGTACGCTAGGAGCCCGGAGTGAAGGCTGTCTTAGAGGTGGCAATTGCAAGAGTGCCACAGTAGTAGCCAGTTCAGGGGTAATTGAGCATAAGACTCATTGTTTCAGGGTGAACGACTGCGAAGGCAGTTGTATGGGTATTTCTACATCTACAGCCTCAATATAAAAGAAGTTGAAGCTTGTGATATGCTTTAAGCAGAGGCAGTGGGGGTGCTGCTGAGCTTGCTTCTACACGTCTGCACAGCGACCTCTGCAGTGAGCTGATGATTCAAGCAAGTGCAGACTGTCATTTGCTGCGCATCTACAACGGATGTGCGATGGAGGCAGATTAAGCTGAGAGGGCAGAGGGCAGATGGCGGCAGACACATGCTCGTTACGGGAAGAAAGGGTAACCACAACACCAAGCCTTATGCAGCTAGTCGCCCTAAACAGATTCAGATCGTCTTTACAGCCAATCAAGACTAACTTCGGATCGCAAAGCGGAATCGTAATGTGATTGTTGCCTTGCTTTGTGTTAGTTTATTCCCTTGTTGCTCTCAAGGAGCAGAGACAGCCAGCACAAACGGAGTCGGGTAGACCAAACCTCCTTACTCCGCCTTTGTGTCTGATCATTGGGTGACACAGGATACGGTCATTGTCCATTTGGCTCATGTGATCGACTTTTGTACCGCTCAGCCGCGCGAGCGACGTGGCACTGCATTGTTTGTTATCACACAGGTCGACCAAGGCAGCAAACGCTGGCAGAAGTATGCTGGGACATTCTACGCACAGGTGTGTCATATCGTGTGAGTAATTGCACAACTAGTGCCTCAACACCTGCAGAGTTTTACAGAGAAGGGAAAACGCCAAGCATTTATGACTCCGCAGTGGCAAAATCATGTGATAACCTTAAAAATAGCACTTTGCGTTTGAGTCCAGTCCCGGCCCCGTTTGCTTTGATTATTCCTTGCTTGCGTCCTACACTCCTTTGGCCGTACTTCCACCTCCTTCTTTATGATATCTGTACGACGGCTAGACGCTAGATAGACCAACTTACCTTCTATCAATCCGGCTGCCTGTCTTTCCTTGCTTGGTAATCGGGGCGGCTGCTTCAGTGGCTTTCTCTCGTTCTCCTTGGTTCAGCTGACCATTGGATTACACCTCCTCTGCCCCCGTTGTCATTCATCATCACTCCATCATCCATTGACTCTTCGTACTTCACACCCACTTGATCATACCTCTACTTCACGGTTCCCTGTATACAGCCACCATACATTCTCTCTATAGAGTAGACTGACCTCAAGCGCTTCTTTACGTCAACATCTCGCGCTTAACTTCACAGCGCCACACGACAAGCGGCAAGCATCAAATACAGGACAAAGGTTATAGTTGGTACGACACCTTCGACTATACCAAACTCTACACTGCGCTCAGACGCACCATACGCTCAGAAGGCACATCGCCGCCTTTACAGAAGCGTTCTTATATCATCAATGGCTTCTCATCTAGCATACTCGCAGACGCCACCCAACCTCTTCCGTTACGACTCACTTCCATCTCCTCCAATGTCGTCAAGATTGAGCAAAGTCGCGCCAGTGTCCACGAGCAGTCGCCCTCTCCTCACGCCACCAAACAGTCAAGATGTGAAGACCTATCACGACTTCGCGCAACGTGAGAACGAAGACATTCGACAAGACACCGGTGTTCTCTTCCCACCTACACAAGATGCAATCACACCATCGCCACAACAACTCTTCGCCACCACAGCCACATTGCCACTTGCAAGAACTAACTCCTCAAACCCTTATGAAAGAGCATTGATTAAGTCATGGGCAAATCGAGAGGCACCAGACTGGACTCGCCACACATTACATGGACTGCCTAGATTGCCTGGAATCCACACCTGGCAAGACTTGAAAGTACATGAAGCAACCCTCGGTAACAGCGATTTCACAAAACCCACCGAGGAAGAATACCAATTGGTGGCAAGCGTTGTACGAGAAATGAAACAGACCTGGCCAAGACCTGCTCTTGTTGAACCAACAAATCGCAAACGAAGTAAGGTCACGAAACCTACCACTATTCATCATCGAGCTGGATCTAACGCTCGTCTTCAAACACCTTCTCTAGCAAAGGCTATCGCCTCTTCGCCAAGACGGCTTTCACGCACAGCCAATAACAAGAGTAGTGGTAGACTTATGAGCACAGACACAAAATCTGCCAGAGCACCATCCTCCAAGCCTCCAAAGGATCCGGAATGGCGCAACTATCCCGACTATGCACCTAAAGACGAGCATATGGATTTGAGAGCTGCTTACCAGGCCGTCCACGACTCGAAGAACTTTGCCGAGCACAAGAAAGCTTTTGACCTATCTGAGGATCCTGAGCGTGATTACTTGAATGCTGCCGAGAAGTTGCTGTGTGAGCGTCTTGCTCTCGATTGCCATCGTTTCCTTACGAGTAAGCGTCAGATCTTCCAGGGTTTTGTGAAACATCTTCAGACCAAGGCCGATGTCGACAAGCGGGTTCGTGATGGTCTTGAGGACCGCGGCCAGTCACGTCTACCATCATGGAACAAGACTGCCGCACAAAGCCTAATGGGCATTGATGTTACTAAAGGCTCGCACATATGGACCTTCTACAACGAAGTCGGCTTTTTCAACGAGAAGTTCTTCGCCCATTTCATCCACTATTGAGCCAACACCTCGATCGCCTAGACTATAGTGGGCGTCTCGACACTCTTGATACTTCTACACCAGATTGACAATTACTATTTCGGTATTTGACTACGGTCAATACACAATACGACATAACGAACCCCTGCGTAACATTCGTTTTTCTTTCTTTGGATACTTTGGGTGGCATAGGAGCTGGTTGTTCGGATTTGCATTGCTTTGATACCCCACTCACCCAGATACTAGGTGTTGTCTTCCCTTTGCTGTTCTTTTTCTTTTCCCACGATTTCGGTGCTGGGATGGTTGTACGGGCGAGGGATCTATTTATTGGAGAGACGATGCACTTGAGTTGTGCACTGGTGCACAACTAGAGTCAGTAATATAGGTAGTCAGAAATGAGACCAACTTCAACTCCTTTGACACTGTGCATATAGGTGATTGTTGTATTGTTGTTTGTTGTGCACAACGAATTCGACATTCTCTGCTTGGCACCAAAGTGATCGACACTGCCTTGTCTCAACTGTGTTTCACAAATTACCACGCGTTATAATTGATCAAAATATAATATCAGGCACATACGGCCATAGACTGTGGAGAACAAGGCATCCCGTTCGCTCTGCCTGATTTAAGCCACAGATCGACTGCGTATGGTGGGTGACCACATGCGAGTTTCAGTTGTTGTATGTTTTCGTCTTTTGCTTTTTTTGTACTTAATTTGAGAGTGTCTTGGTACCGGTTTGCAAGACGCTTAGGGCAGTGCCACCGAATGTTGATCATGCTGACCCCTCGGAGAGACCCTCGTTCGCTTCTGGTAGGCGCCGCTCTCTTTCTCCAGGCCCTTTCTCAATTAGCATTCGAGTAAGTGTATCCCTTGACTAATCCCAGAGCCGCTGCTACTCCCCACCTTATATATCTTTGCGGACACCACTGGCCCATGAGTCCTGACACCAGCGTGCTTTTAAAGTAGTTTCTTCACCTTGAGTAGGTAGATCTGAAAGGAAAGACCTGTCGCAGCTTCCTCTTGCTTTTTTGCCCTAGTAAAGTATCTCGGCATTTGGCTAGTGAGTCGGCCGAGCTCACCCGAGACGTCTAGATGCTTCTACGGCGGCGTCTCTCCGATGTAAAAAGACGCCTAGATGGACGGTCTCGACTTCTCCTTGGATTTCATGGCTGGATGGGTTTGGGACTCGACCACTCTTCCGTAAGGGGCTGGGACCCGGACGACCATCTATGTCGATTTCACATCGTCGCGAAACCCCCTGCTCGACATTAAGTTCTGATGACTGAGACATGACGATCGCCAGACTCTCCGAAACACGAAATGGGGAGGACTGGACGGATACTCTTCCAGACGACGACCATGTTCGCTTCTTCAAGACGACAGACTGGGCTGCCACGCCACTCGGGCCCCTCGACGGATGGAGTACTGCATTAAGACTTTACATCTTCCAGCTGCTCTCAGACTCGCGTCCGGCGTGTATATACTGGGGATCAGGCCGTATTGCCATCTACAATGAGGCGTTTGTGCCTGTGGCTGCCCTCGCGCATCCCGCATTGATGGGGTCCCGCTTCGACACCGCCTTCCCAGAGATCGCGTCGGTTTTCAATCCCATATTTGACATGGCCGAACAAACAAAAAAGGCGGTAGATGTTCCTGAGATACCATTGATAGTACAAAGGTCAAGCTTCCTGGAAGAGTCCTTCTTCACAGGCAACTTCAATCCTCTTCGTGAAGACACAGGACGTGTCGGAGGTTTCTATAATGCACTCATGGAAGTTACTCGGCAGACGATTACCGACAGGCGGACAAAGATGCTCGAGTCTATCTCTCGACTGACGAAAAACTATACATCAGAAACCATCGGCCAGCACGTTATCGATTGTCTAGAAGCAAATACCGTCGATGTTCCCTTTGCCATGCTCTACCAGCTCGACACCGGGTCTGCTTTCACCCATACCAGCACACCGGGTCGTTTCACTCTTCGTGGCAGCATTGGTGTTCCGGAAAGTCATCCTCTCCATGTAAAAGAAGGATACATTGGTGATGAGCATGGTATCTTCCCATTCCTTCAAGACGCTACGCAGGATACAGCCACTATATCCCCCGGCAAGGAATTCGATAATCTGGATTGGCAAGGCTTCAAACAGCCTTCGGAACAGATATCCATCTCGCCATTGTATAGTACAGGAACACTGTATGGCTACCTAGTCATGGGCAGTAACCCACGGAGGCCACTGGATGCGGACTCAGATCAACTTGTGAAAGCGCTGTCATCAACAGTAGCAAATACTATCGCGAGCGTGCATCACAGCCAAAAGCTGGTCACAAGTGAACGTCACTTCCGTTACCTCGCAGAACACCTTGATATAGGCCTTGAGCACCTGAGTATGGACGGGCATGTGCTATGTAAGTTCCACTGTTCAACCTTATACCTCCACGTCGTTGTCAGTATTCGTTGGTCAGCGTAAAGTGGGAGAAGTGCTTAAAGGGTAGGAGGCGGAGAGTACCCTTAGCTCTCACAAACTAACAAAGCGACTCAGTCGCAAGTATTAGCTTGAGAAAAGCTTAGGGATATTGATAAGGCCCATATGGTAAGAGGTAGCCTAGGACCGCTGTAGAGGGCACCGTACCTTAACTTGGTGGCCCACGAATTCTGACAACAACGTGCCACCTCGATCTTGAAACTGACACCCATGCTAAACAGGGGGAAACAAGTATTACTACGATCTTATTGACGAGAGCCCGACACCCGAATTCTTTCAACGGAGGCTACCTTTCAAAGACAATGTTCTCGAGGAAGATCAGCCACTTCTTTACGCAGCGTTCAAGGCAGTGGTGGACGAGGGGGAAAAACTTCATACCGTCGCATTCCGGATGAAAAAGTTCTTCACTCCTCCACTGGGCCCTCCTGTGCGCTGCACATTCTTGATCAGCGCATTTGCATACATAGAGGATGACAAGATAGTCTCAATCATGGCGTCAATGACTGATGTCAGTCGCTTGGTTTGGGCAGAAGAATGGCAAGCACGGGCAGCTCATGAAGCACAAGAAGCAAAAAGGCAGCAAAGCGAGTTCACTGATGCTATCAGCCATGAAGTGCGCAACCCTTTGTCAGCTATCATGCAGTTGGGCGACTCAATCCGATGCTCTTTGGACGACTTTGGAAAACAGGGCCCAACCAGTATAGAAGAGGCAAAGCAAGTTCTGCGGAGTAACGTCGAGTCAGCACAGACGATATTGACGTGTGCGAAACACCAGAAGCGGATCGTCGACGATGTGCTCACGCTTTCGAAACTGGACTTCATGTCGATGAAGCTGTTCCCCAAACCGTGGACCCCAGTTGATCTCGTGGACAGCTCTCTAAAGATCCTCGACGCAGATCTTACAGCTGCTGACATCACACTAAGAGCCTTACGGCACCCGTCACTTGATAATCTCAACGTGGACAGGGTCCTGTGTGATTCACTTCGCATCACCCAAATCATCATTAACCTCCTGGGAAATGCCATCAAATTTACTAAGCATGAAAATTACCGACAGATAACCCTAGAATACGGTGCCTCGCTATCAGATCCACGTTCCTTATTCTCAAACGACATCCTGTGGGTCTCTCCAAAGCAGGAAACCCTCGACGTCACGCTCGACCACGAATGGGGCACAGGAGAGCAACTGTTCCTCACCTACCGGGTAACCGACACAGGCCCGGGCATGCTTCAGGACGAATGCCGCCACCTGTTCAACAAGTTCCAGCAATCGAGTCCTAAAACCTCCATTAAATACGGCGGCACCGGACTAGGTCTGTACATCAGCTCCACGCTGGTAGAAAAGCAATGTGGCAGCATCGGTCTGCACTCCCAGCACGGAGTCGGCAGCACCTTTGCCTTTTACGTCAAAGTCCGCCGCTCGAACCTACATCAAGCGTCCGAGTCCCTGGACGAAGCGACACGACAGCTGCAGCTTGAAGAATCCGTGCATCCGTCAACAAATGGAACAAACGGGGTCGCCGCCGTAGCCAAGCCGAAACAGGTCAACGGCACTCGCAACACCGGCTACAGCGTCCTCCTCGTCGAAGACAACATCGTCAACCAACGCATCCTCCAAAAGCAGCTGACAAAAGCCGGCTGCACCGTCACCGTCGCCAACCACGGGCTCGAAGCACTAGAGGCACTTCGCACAACTAAATTCTGGCAGGGTCAAGAATCCACTGGCACCCATATCGACGTCGTGTTGATGGACTGGGAAATGCCTGTCATGGACGGCCTTACAGCGTGTCGCAAGATCAGGGCGCTGCAGGCGAGTGGCGAGATTGTGAAGCATGTTGAGGTTATAGCCGTGACGGCGAATGTGAGAGCGGAGCAGCTGGAGAAGGCGACCGCGGCGGGGGTTGATGCGGTGTTGGGGAAGCCGTTTCTGATTAGGGAGTTGCTGGGGACGATTGCGGAGAGGCTTGGGAGATGATGGAGGGAGTGTGGGATGGGCAGCGAAACATCACATTCAGCATACGGTTGCAGTCGACGCCGGGGCACGGTTGACGCACGGTTACAGTCGACGCACGATTACAGCAGAGTTTATGATTGGTTCTCGGTCGATCTAGTCTGCCACACTCTTCGACAGTGGTACCTGTACATCGAGCAGAGACACGGGTAGAACGTGGTCACGAGCACGGTTCCGGAGAAAACGAGCAAAAGCATTGGCTTTAGCATGACATGACATGACAACGACAAATAACGACTTGACGAGGATAGCATTAGCATTACTGGGACGGCATTGGAATTCTGCAGCAATGGGGTAGGCTCAAGATAGTTTCGAACATGTACTTACATATGAAGAGTATTTCTGCCTGCGACCAGTTCTTGCTGCAGCGAGATCATTAGGTTCATCAGCTCTTATAGACCAAACCCCTCACCGGGTATCGACCTCATGGCATGATCAAGCATTTGCGTAGTAGCAAAAGTGTCTTTGATCTTGTAGCGTGGTGAGAGCGTCAATATTGGCGATAGCATATGGGTGAATAGAGGGGAGCGCAGTGTGATTTTGATGAAGTCGTTGCCAGTTGGTGCTGGCGAGTTGTTGGACGTTCATGGATCGATGGCTATTACTATAGCACGTAGTAGTATCTTAAGGCAGTACTTATTGCCATCTGTCACTTGTTGCTGTATTTGCCGTATTTGCCCGGCTGCAGCATCGCCAAGCGCCAAGCCAAGCCATAATAACGTCCTTAATGATTGACGTGTGTGGGGAGTGACCTCTTCGACCTCCCTCGAAGTGTGCCAGCATTTTTACCTTCATTCGCTGTCTCTGCTGTCTCTGAAGTTGTTGGCTTGCCTACTGTCAACTATACACCGAGAGAAAGACAAGGTGGCATACCTAAAAACAATTTCTCAAGCCGTCTTCAATGATTTTTCCCTAACACTTGTTCTTCCAGCCCGACGCGGGTTGTCCAAGTCTCTTGTAATAAGAGCATATATCTTTAGACCAGACTGACACTTAAGATAAGGCTTCAAGACAAGCATTTGCCAGGGTGGCCAAGATGTCGTCAATCTATGACATTCTTGACATGCGGGTCACAAACTTCAATATCGTTGTGGCAACTCTTGGAGGCTTTTTATCACTATTTGGGCTGGTCTCGTACTTGTTGAAGGAGAAGTTCTACCTGGGAGAAGCTCGTACGTTTAGGAGAACTTTTCGTTTTCTCTGTATGAGCAACTAATATTATTCCAGTAATATCTACAGTCGCCGGGGTTATCTTCTCGCCTCATGCGGCCAATCTGCTCAAGCCCCTTGACTATGCTGGTGGGGATGAGCTCACGCTAGATGCAATCACGCTTTATTTTTCACGCCTTGTGCTTGGTGTTCAACTAGTGCTGGCTGGGATCCAACTTCCCAGTAGGTACCTAAAAAAGGAATGGAAGTCGCTTTCTCTTCTGCTCGGTCCTGGAATGTGTTTCATGTGGCTAGCAACCAGTCTATTGGTCTGGGGTTTGGTTCCTCACATATCCTTCCTGCACGCTCTCGCAGTCGCTGCTTGCGTCACCCCGACCGATCCTGTCCTGTCCAACTCCATAGTCAAAGGTCGATTTGCCGACAAGAACATTCCCCGGGAGTTACAAAGAATTGTCATCGCGGAGTCTGGAGCAAATGACGGACTTGGCTATCCATTTCTCTTATTGCCGCTGTACCTGATTCAATTCACGGGAGAGGGTGGTGCGGGCCAGACGGGTGGCGCAGCAAAAGCCATGGAGTATTGGTTTGGAATCACTTGGGGTTATGTAATCATTATGAGTGTACTCTACGGTGCTTTGGTCGGTTGGCTTTTCAAAGAGGCTCTTCATTGGGCGGAGGAGAGAAAATATGTTGACAGAGAGAGCTTCCTTATCTTCGCAATCACTCTGGCTGTAAGTGTACGCCCTCAGGTTACACTCCATCAAGACCTGACATTTTCTTTAGCTGTTCATTGTCGGAACTGTTGGAATGCTTGGTAGTGACGACGTTTTGGCGTGTTTCATCGCTGGGAATACTTTTACCTGGGAGTAAGTTGCACGCCATCGAACCTATAAAGGCGCATACTCAATCTCACTTACAGTGACTGGTTCCGTCTGGAAACCATGGACGACTCTTTTCAACCTACCATCGATCTCCTGCTCAATGTAGCCATCTTCGCGTGGTTTGGTGCGATCTGCCCATGGCACATGTTCGTTGCTAACGATGTCATTCCAATTTATCGCCTAATCCCACTCGCCATACTTATCCTGCTACTTCGCCGACCTCCCATTGTCCTAGCCATGCACACCAAGATCCACCAGATCGAGGAATGGCGTCAAGCCCTCTTTGTAGGCTACTTTGGCCCTATCGGCGTCAGCGCCATCTTCTATCTCTACACTGCGCGTGACATTCTGGAAGGTTTCACGGTCAACGGCGTACAGCGCGAAGATGCCAGAGTACTCGAAGAAGTGCTGACAGTATTTGTATGGTTCATGACCATCGTCTCGATTGTCGCACACGGTCTTTCCATCCCACTGGGTAAAGTCGGCTGGTACCTTCCTCGTACTCTGTCCTCTCTCGGATCACGCAGCATGTCACGGAATAGTTCTGATGGTGGTGGTTCGGATGCCGCATTCCACGTCAACCGCGGCAACGCATCTGCCGTCGAAGTTGGCCCAACAAACGACCGTCCTCATCAGATCTTCCGCATCGGTCGTGCAGTCATAAGGAATCCTCGTAGTCTGACCAAGAGTAAAGAACGTGAGCCGAGTTCGGGAACACAAACGCCAAAAGAAAGAACAGCAGGAAACGGCGAGGAGTTGCGCGAACATCAGGCACCGAATCCACGTGAACAGGAAGGTGAGCCAACACCTGATCGGAGGTCTGTGGAGCAGAACCGACAGGACAGTGCGGAAAATGGAGAAGCAACTACACCACATGACGAAGATCTTGGCCCTGACACCCCACAACACCCGTCTGCACTCCCTGCAAGCCCGGTACCAGCAAGTCGTTCCGTCACGTTTGCGAACTTGTCTAGTGCTGCTCCTGCCGAGCGCGATGCAAACTATACAAGAGGACGGGGAAAGAAGAAGGACGACAAGGCGAATCGTAAGGCCAATAAGGAACCGATTCAGAAGCAGGATATTAGGATTATTGGAGCTAGACCTATGGGGCGGAATTCGATTTCTGCCGGTAACGGAGCTACTATGGAGATGGAGGGTACCAGCGCTGCAAGTGCTGAGCATGGTCATGCTGGTGGGAGGAGCGACGAGTGAAAGAGCCTTAATCGAAGTCGAGGATCAAAAGGCGCTCGTTGGTTATGGTCTTGGAGTCTGGAGCGTGGAGGCGAGGAGTGGTCAGAGTGTCGTTATTACTGTCCATTTTGAATTGTACTAACGTTTTACAAAGCGCATATATATAGCATATAGTCGGACATCATAAATATCCGTACACATGGGTTCAGAATATACCAGAATAATACACGCACAACCGGTGTTGCATTAGGGAAACTGATGCACGACGAGACTCTTAACTCTCAAAAGCCCTCCAGCACTCTCCACAACTTTGTTTCTTCGAGTTACGATTTCAATTTCCTCCACAGTCTTGCTGCCAAGCCTTTGGGATATTGACTTGATACAACTTGAAAGTCCTTTGACTTCCAGCATTGACAATATATCATGCTTGCTGTCATACTTACAATCAGCATACCTTACCCCCGGTACTCTTCAAAGAGTCCATGGCAAAAGAAGTGCGAATCGACGGCAAAATACTCAGTATGTATGCTGCATTAGCTGTTCCTCGTAATGAAAATGTTAAGGAGTACAAATATACGCAGCAGTACAGGGTGGCTTTGACGCCGAAGAGCGGAAGAAGAAGCTCGCACAGGATGAGATCGATATTGCCAATCGTAGGTGTGACTTCCAAAGTCATCACCAAACGCGTTATAGGACGAGCAGTGCAAGGCCGCGATTGAGAAAGAGCCAGGCTGCTAGGGCAGTTAACATTGGTGTCAACAAGCTGAAAGCAATTGAGTCACGGAGGTGCCATAAGGTCGGTGAAACATTGCGAAATTTTGATTCATCGCGAGTAAGGACTTGCTCTTGGTTCGAGAGGGCGCGGTGAACCGTGTTTCAGTACCTTGCATCATGTTTGTAAAGCCAGCAAGCAAGCCCTTGCAGTTACTGAAAACTAATCAGTCCTCGTTTCCACACATTTTACCCAACCAAGACGAGACAAGACGTGCGTACAATCCAAACAACCACTCAACTCTCCTCACACAAAAGTCGAACATCCAACCGGCGATTCGTTTTCACTGACTTTCGGATATTGCTGTCTGCAATCACATCACTTTCGGCTCTGCTACCTTGAGATTGTTCACCAACTCTTGGGTTACATATCTTCTCCTTACAACGTGATGTCAGCGCACAAGGTCAGTCATGGCTCACCCTCTTGATAGTATACGTTATCACATTATACATTTCGTAATTAGTTCTTGACAGACACAATATGATGGACCTTTGGCTCGACCACCCTTTGCACAGACCATTCCCGAGACATTCGCGAGACGCACACTCACGCACGTCTCTTTTGATTCTCCTCGGTGTTGGATTTTACATTCTTTCTGACAAGCATAGTTTGGTCTTGTAGTTTTGACATTTTGCATCGCCCATTCCACATTGCCCGTTATTGTTGGAAGCACAGTAGTAGTCGTACTTCTTCCCGCACACAGACTATCAGGCGAGCCTCGTCTGATGGATCAACGATGGAATACTCGGAAGCAATCGGGCGACATGACGGACAAGGTAAGTAAAGCAGGCAAGTAGTAGACGACCACGGTATTATGTTGCGTATGAAGGTAAATTGAAATATAAGGGAGCAACCGACCAGCGGTATGGTATAAAGGAAGAAGTAAGCACAAATAATGCTCGTTATCTTGAAGAAATTGACTCGATGTCCATCTCGGACTTATGCAAGACCAGCCTCCACATCCAGCTACCTGTTCCTTTTGTAATCGCAGTACTTGCCTTCCACGTAATATGGATCGTTGACAATGACATCCAGTGCCGGGCGGTGGGGATTGGCGCATGAGGATACAAGCATAGCACGGAATGTAGCCAGTTCCTCGAGATTGTCTTGAAGTCGTTGGATAGGCTTTCACGGTCATTCTGGCGTAACCAAGGGTAGAAAGATTTCAGACAGAAGGTACAGCTGGACGGCTATTCTCCTGTATGTGTACGTTCATGATCCGCGAGCACCGCAGGAGGTGTGAGCACTTTATCACAATAGGCGCATTTTCTTTGAGTTTGCGGCTACTCTGTGTTTCGCCCATACGTTTGTGTCCATCGAGCTCAGCTTCTGTAAAATTGCCAGCACGGTAACGGCTACTGCCCGACTCTGCACTCTGTCATGCTGCCCAGCTCCCATCTTGTAGTCGTTCTTTCTGCTGTTAAAAGTGATTGTTTTGGAGAAAGCGAGAGCGCGATTATGCGGCGTCTATGTTCTTTCTAGTGGCTTTGTCCAGACCCTTTAGGGCCTCTAGAACCATCACCTCGGTTGGCTCGGCGTCGTATTCACCTAGTGTACAGACCTTTGTATGATTCTTCGATGCACATGGCTACTGCATTATATTGCGTTGCTGGATGAGATGCCGGATAATCTGGTGGTATCACTGAGTTGAGTGGCAGATCCTATCCCGGTACAGATGTCGATATCCGATTTCGATACTACTCTCTTAAACCCTAGTGTGAGGAGTGCTGGAGGACTTTTGTATTAGCTAGACCCCCTCCACCTGTTACACTCTCAAGAAGGTTGTGAAGATGACCGGACGGACACTCAATTTTGAAACGGGGTAGGATCTAGAAGATAAAGTTCTTGATTACCATTCACACCTGCTGTGCAAACGTACGCTGCTATCATAACCCAGCCATGCATGCTACAGAACGTTTCTTTCAGTCTTAGTCTGCATCTCGTGTGTAGTATACCATCATATTATTATCTTCAACCCAGTCCACGATTAGTCGGCAGTATCCTAGAAGTCATGCCCCATGACATCTACATATCCATTTTAGCACCCTCCTGCATATTGACCCCCGCTCTTGAGCTCTTAATTACCTTCTTGATGACTTCCTCCACCAGATCCCAATCATCCGTCGGCACCTTCGTCGGCGCCACTCCAAAGTAATCCGTGATCTTGTGCAGCATTTCCCAACTCTTCTTGTCGTAGATGAACGTTATAGCGACACCGACACGGCCGAATCGACCAGTTCTTCCGATGCGGTGCAAATATGTTTCGGGGTCTGCAACACCGTCTGCGTCTGGAACGTCGTAGTTGATCACCATCGAGACAGACTGCACGTCGATACCGCGGGCGAGCACGTTTGTGGTGATGAGGACCTTGGCCTTGCCGGAACGGAAAGCGTCGATGATTCTGTCACGCTCGGAGCCTTCTAGAGCACCGGTGAGTGAGGCGACTTGATGACCTTCTGCGGTCATGCGCTTTTCGATCTCCACGGCGGTGTCGCGACGCTTGACGAATATGATGGAAGAGCCGATTGTCATTAGACCATACAGTTTGACGAGGACTTCGTATTTGTGTTGCTCGGAATCGCAATCCATGTAGAGTTGTTTGATGCCTTCGACTGTGAGTTCTTCATGCTTTAGCGTGATTTGGTTGGCGTTGGGGGCGAATCTGTCAGCGTAACGGACGACTTCGTCGGGGAAGGTGGCAGAGAAAAGTACGACTTGGACTGTCTTGGGGAGTAACCTGGTTCACGTCAGTCTGTTGAAACTGTTCAGGGGTTGCCCTCTCATATGCTTACGCCTTGACGCGGACACATTGGTCACCAAGTCCCTGCTGATCAAGCATGTTATCGGCCTCGTCCAACACCAGCACCTTCATGTGTGTTGCATCGATTTGTCTGCGTCTGATAAGATCCATGACTGTGCCGGGTGTGCCGACCACAATTTGTCCCTCAAGCTTCTTGCCTCGCTGGTTCGGATCTGGAACTGCTTGGATGACAGTCAAACCCTTCACGAATTGACCCATTGTCTTCACTACGCCCATGATCTGACGAGCAAGCTCGCGACTTGGTGCAAGGACGAGTGCTTGTGGCGCTGGGTTTTCGATGTCGGTTCGAGCAAGCATGTTGAGCACGAAAGCTGCAGTCTTTCCTGTTCCCGATTGTGATTGACCAATCATGTTCGTGGCTGGGTTGACGAGGAGAAGTGGTAATGCGCGTTCTTGAATCTTGGAGGGTTTCCGGAAGTTCATTGCGTAGATGCCGTCAAGAACCTCTTTTATTCTTGTTCGAAAAGTTAGCATGATGACGAATGCAAAGTATTGTTGACGACGCGTACAAGCCGAGATCTTCAAATCTCTTTGCTGAGAACAATGGGTTGTTGGGGTCAGCTTGCATGTCAGCAAGCTTAACTTCAACATCGTATTCGGGTTCGCGGAGTGATGAGCCTGCATCGTTGGGTGCTGCAGCGTCTGTCTGAGCTTTCTCAAGTGTGACAGCGGACTCAGTCTTCTTGTCTGCATCTGGACCTATTCCGACACTATCAGTTGATGTTGCTTTTTCAATGCCCACTTTCCACACTGACCATTCGCTTTGTCGGCGACGGTACCCTCTGTGTCATCGGCCCAGTCGGCCTTGGTAGGCATCGAGATGCGGCTCTCGAGAGAGTTGGAGGCTGCAGGTGCTTTTGAATCGTCGGCAGACATTGTATATGAAGGTGTAATGAAGCACGAAGGTGTGCGAAAGAAGGATGGATGAGCTGGTTGCAGGCTGCAGTATCGCCAAGCGCTCTTCAGCTTAGAGCTTTGGTCGCTTCTTAATGACTGGGCACGCTCGCGCGCTGTCAGAGTCGGTGAGTCAACCGATTGACTCTTCAGGTCCGCTCAGCTCGAATAGTGTTTTGTGTATCAAGTTTGAGTATAAAGAATGGCAGAGAGAGAGGACGGCGTGGAGATATGATATTCCTGATGAAGTGGTTTGTTCAAACAAATGTTCAAACAAAAGTCATCTCTGTCGCGCTGATGTCGACAATAATCTCGATCACATGCAGATTTAACCAATGCTTCCCCGCTTGCCCTCGTCTCGAACTCACCCGGCATGTCCACATCATCATCAAGCATCCACTCTCTGCATTCTGCTCCAGTCCTGCGTCAATGTTTTCATCCAGCGCCATACTTTACCTGCCCTCGCCATGACCGAAGTCGATATCGCGCCGGTATTTGGTGCTGAGCTGAAGGTTTGCTACACCCCCACATCTAAGCCACAGTTATGCGACCTCCGTATTGACAGTCCTGTAGGATGGCTTCAAGCCTGTGAATACTTGGGTTCGTAGCAATGGAAAGTCTGATGAGGAAAAGGCATCTGACATCAAACCTACCAGGTCTCCGGAGGTATCGCCTGGCTTGAGGACATACAACAGTTCTATCGAGAACGAAGCGAGATCGAGAAAGACTACAGTGCTAAGCTCAACGCTTTGGCAAAGAAATACTATGAAAAGAAGGCCAAGAAGTCCAGCAGTCTGAGTGTAGGGGATACGCCTACTGTCACTCCAGGTTCATTGGAAAGGTACCCTTACCTCGACTACCATATCCTCAAATACTGGAAGACTAATAATGTTCAAGCGCTTCCATGACAACTTGGGGTGTTCAGCTCACTACTCTAGAACAGCGTGCCGCTGAGCACGACAAATTTTCCAGGGATCTAGCAAATCAACTTGCAGAACCAGTAGCGAGACTGCAGCAAAGATGTGAAGAACTACGAAAACAGCACTCTGATTATGCTGCTAAGCTAGAGAAAGAAAGAGATGGACAATATACTGATCTGAAGAAAGACAAGGCCAAGTACGATAGTGTCTGCGAGGACGTGGAGAAGCGGCGCAAAAAGATCGACTCCTCTTTCGATATGAGTAAATCAAAGGCTCAGAATGCTTTCCAGCAGTCTCAACAAGATATGTACAACTCCAAGGTAAGAGACATTACGTCCAATGGAATTATGGCGAACGAAGCCTAATCGACTTGCCAGAATACATATCTTATTGCTATAAATGTTACGAATAAGCAGAAAGAACGCTACTACCACGAATATGTTCCGGATCTACTAGACAGCTTACAAGACTTGTCTGAGTCGAGAGTGACGAAACTCAACGCAATCTGGTCGCAAGCTGCGGCTATCGAGAAAGCAGCACTCGACCGTAGCGGTGAACTGCTCAAACACCTTGCTGGCGAGATACCTCGCAATAATCCTGTACTCGACTCGATGATGTTCGTGCGGCATAACGTAGCAGATTGGCGTGCTCCGTTGGATTTCAAATTCGAGCCTAGCCCACTGATGTATGATGACGATCAAATGGCAACTAATGCACCTTCCAAAGTCTTCTTGCAGAACATACTAGGCAAAAGCAAGAGCGACCTCAGTTCGCTGCGTGGAGCAGTGGACCGTTATAGAAAAGAAGTCGAAGCAGGTAGACAAGTCCGAGCCAATGTCCGTGCCGGCAAGGACAAGAGAGACGAGATAGATGTGTCACGATCTGTATTCGTCCTGCTAGAAAACTTCCATGAGGCGGAGCGCAAAAAGATTACTGCAGAAATCCAAGTGTCCACAATCGTACGGGCTGTTGGCGACGTCTCAATGCATGCAGTAAACCATGCTTTCGAGGCAAAAACGTTCAAGATTCCAACAAACTGTGATCTTTGTGGAGATCGAATATGGGGCCTCTCGGCCAAAGGTTTTGCTTGTCAAGATTGTGGCTTTACATGCCACAGCAAGTGTCAGATGAAGGTGCCTGCGGACTGCCCTGGAGAACAAGATAAAGATGAAAGACGAGCACTGAAAGCTAAAAGACAAATGGGTGCTCAAGCTCCACAAGTCGAGTCTGATGAGGCTGCAGATACTGTGTCACACACGTCTCCCAGATTGACGCGAACAGAAACAGCAGGATCTATGAATACACTAAGTTCGGGTTATGCAGCAAGTGCGCAGCGGTCAGTGTCTGGCCTGTCGATTCCCACAGCACCAGGCGAAGACGCTGAGAATAATAAACCGCTGCCTTCACGTCCTGCAGCTTCTACATCAAGACCAAGAGTCCTTGCCCCACCACCAACTACATGGTCGAATGGCGACTTTCCTGCTGCGCCAAGATCGAACGAAAAGAAAGGCCGAATGCTATATGCCTATCAAAAGAATGCAGCAGGCGAGATCAGTGTCGCAGAAGGTAGAGAAGTCGTGATTCTAGAATCAGATGGTACGTTCATCCTCCTTGCATCTCCTGTGACGCTCGACGTTGACAGTAATTCGTATTAACAGATGGTTCCGGCTGGACCAAGATCCGCGATGGTTCCTCAACCGGCCTCGTTCCAACTGCATACTACGAACCCCTCTCCCCTCCCACATCCCCCTTCGCCGACGACGCAAATGGCCACTCCAGTCGTCCGCGTCCAACGTCGACTTATTCGGCGTCTTCTGTCTCACTAGCCGGCAGTATTGCCAACCATCTCCAGCCTCAGAACTCGGGTGGGAAGAAGGTTGGACCGGCTGTGGCGCCCAGGAGAGGCGCGAAGAAGATTAGACATGTCGAGGTCATGTATGCGTATCAGGCTAGAGGACCCGAGGAGATCAGTATTGAGGAAGGAGAGAAGTTGGTGCTGATTAGGCCGGATGCGGGTGATGGATGGGCGGAGGTGGAGAAGAGTGGGAGGACGGGGAGTGTGCCGGCGAGCTATGTGAGGGAGGTTTGAGCGTAGGGATGAGTGTAGATTTGAATGATTTGATGATGCTGCAAGTATGCTTGTCATGGAGGGTTTTCTTATACATTATTATGTTTAGACTTTGTCACTTTTTGAGTATATATTACAAAGTGTCGGAGGAATGCCCTGTTCTCGCACAATCTATGATAGCATCGTATGGATTGTACGTAAGGATTCGTAGTGTTTATGAATGATGCATTGACCATGTTTATTTGCATGGGACGAGTATCGGCCAGACTAATCGATCTTATGTTGCTCGCTTTCATCATCTTGATACTTCTACAATGATTGGCACGACATGCAATTCCTTAGTCGCGATGCTACAAAGTGAACCACTTGATACAGAAGTAGTCTTGCAAAATGTCACTGTAGTTGAGGTACTCGTTAAGCATCTCTCGGAGCTCTGATAGGTGAGATGGTTCCAGAATCAATGGAGTTGTTCGTTCTGAACACACGGCATTGCCCGCCTTCTACTGTACTTGGATCCAGCTTTGTTAACTTGCTGTTCCTTCTCTGTCGTATTAGTGCTTTTGTGCGAGCTCGGCGTCGAGCAACGACGCTGGAGGGGGGACACGTTACGCCTACCTATATGCTCAATGCTATTCAATCTTGCTAGAGAGGAAAGTTCGAGGCTGTATCTTGCTGGAACGTGATACCAACATAATAAACCTCTGGCTTTTCCAGATGTATTCTTGTGATATGCTCGGGAGCTGCACTCCTCAACGACCTTGGAATCTCAGTCAGAACAGATCGTGCTTATGTGGCGAGTGATTATGTAGTGTGATGTGCGAAGTGACGTGCGTTGATGAAAGTTGACCTGGAGAACCGACATGGATAAACCATGTCAGCTGGAGACGTCACATATCACATATCGTTATACTGTTTCGAAACTGGAGACATGTCTGGTCACCAGGGCGAAGGAAGCACTGGATTAAGAAGACAGGCCATCGATACTGAACGGGAAATGATTTCGAGCTTGATATGACAGAAAAGAAAAGTAGGTTGCGGGTTTGACTTCGTTTGGGCGACCTCCAGCTGTGGATTCTGTCAAATAACGAACGTCCTATGTGTCGTGTGAAGAAGCAATGGTAGCTGGCATGTTGGTGTTGCGAAGAGTGGATCAGGCCTGGTTGGATCATGCAGATACTGTCGGTGATGGTCTACTCATGCTGCCAATGGCTTGTCTCTCGTCGAGACTCTGAGATCATGAGGCTACGACGGCACCAAAAAAGGTATACTCCAGGAAATTACCATATCTACGGCTTCGAGACTCTATCAAGATGACATCGCGAATGTTCCTGTAAGCTATAAGCATTCTGAAGAGTTAGAGAGTCTGCCAGCAGTACTGTTTGACTTGACATCATGGCAATGTTTGCTCTTACCGAGCATGGAAGCTAGGATGAGCTACTTTCCTTTGGCCTGCGAGTCCGGTTCGTCTGGACCTGGCGTCGACCTCAATGACAAGGACAGTCTACACTCACTAAGCTGCTGAATTGATATACGAATATGTTTGCCAAGGTCATGCTCCAAACTATATCTTGGCCACGAAGCTACCTCTTGGCCTCCGCATGAAGCCCAGCTTACACGTGGGCGGTTATGTTTTGACAGAGTATCTTGGCCAAATCGATGTAGCATGTCGATCTGTATCGAAGTTGGGGCAACCTTCAAGTCGATACAGGCATCTGACGCCGTCCTTAGTGTACTCTGCAGTTTCATGCAGGACAGTATTGACCGTATTGACAGACGGACCTCATCAGACTGATGATATGGCGGAAGCGTCTGAAAGCGATTAAGAAGAGGACGAGCTGGTGGATAGTCGGCGTCTAGAGGTGGATGCATATTATAATCACTCGCATATTGATCAGGTGGACATGTCTGACCTACGTCGAAGGTGTCCACCACAACGGGTCACAAGTTGGATGTCGGCGATGTGGCGATTTCTTGCTGCTCTTCCTCCTCGTTTCGGATTACACCTGCCCTGTCTGGATGCAGTGGCAATCTCTGAGCTTGCATGTGTGTCATAGCCTGATATTTTGTCTCCGAGGATTGACTACAGTGTCGGTCAGTGGAGCGGACGAAGCTTGTCGCCGACCTCGGCCGTTCCAAATGGTCTTCTTGATCTTGTCCTAGCTCCACTTTATATATCTAAAGCAAGTCGAGGCGATATCATCAGACTCAGCATGATGCTTTAGCGTTCGTCAACAGAAGAGAGATGATGCACATTCCGATGTCTCGAAATGACGACGACTATCATTCAAAGTGTCGAGCAACGTGTGCCACTGACGGCGTGGCAGCCAGAGATGCCCACCCACAGAGTCACATTTACTCTAGCTTGTCGAGATTTCAAACTCAAATGAAGGCAACATGACAAGTATGGTTATCCAGGAAGAAAAGCAATATGCCACGATGCAAGAAATCGGAGATGTGAGACCAATGCCGTTGTGTTTCAGCCGCAAAGCCCTAAAAGAGTTTTGTAACGGCAGGTATCCACCAAGGAGATTGCCACAGACAAAGATGCGACAGAGGCATCTCCGCCCGAGAGCGCCGAGCAGAAACACGTTAGGTCACGTTGCGATGGCAATAACGGGAAGCAAGTCTAGTAGATCCCACCACCCCATCACCCCTGCATGCTGTCAATATTATGTAGTGAATTGACACTCAATTGAACCGGCAGGCATGGTCATCGCCAGCACATCCTTGTAACATGCAACACACATTGCATTTCTGCCTCGCAAGGGATAATTCGGGCAATTAAGACAGCAGGAGAAAGGCAAAGATTTGTTCCGAGAATGTCAGTTTCAGGATTCTGGATTGTTGTTAGTCGGCCTTTTGTCCTGGGCGCTAAGTGACTAGCTTATACCACTAGCGGCTCAAACAACGCCACCCATTCTCAAACAAGACACTTGCCATCTGCTAGCGCCCGCTCTGACTCTGCGCGTGTCCACCGCGAGCTGGATTTGCAGCGCTACTGCTCGAAACGTGCTTGGGCTGTTGTGCCTCCCGTTAGGCCTTGCAGTCGGATTCTGAAACACGCCTCCCGAAAAGCCAATTCAGCTGCACAGAAACACTTATAACATCCTTCGTCCCGCTGTCAACATGACCTTTCTTGTTCTTCAGCATCCTCCAATCGTCACTCTTTTTACGGTCTCCTGCCTTTTGTGAAGTCTTACGGTCTGCGACCTGTATCTTCACCTTCCACACTCCTTGTCTTTAGACTACCACATTCTCTCTTTGCTACTTTCAATACTCCATTACCACCACCACATTTCCCAGAAAAGCTTTGACCGTCTGCCTAACTACAGCCTTTGTACATTTCAGAAAGAACAAAGATCAATCCACGCAAAATGCATTTCTCCGCAGTCACTACTACCGCGGCTCTCGCTGCTCTGGCCGGTCCAGTTGCCGCCTTCTGGCGCATGCCTTGCCCTTCTCGTCTTATGGATGAGCGCATTGATGCTCTTATCGCCCCTGGCAAGGTCTCTGCTCACACCCACACCGTCGTTGGAGGTAATGGCTTCGGCTTCAACACCAATTACAACCAGCTTCGCAGCTCCAGCTGTACTTCGTGCCCTATCAGCCAGGATCTTTCTGGTATGTAGCTGTAATTTTTTCTATTGCCTTCTTCCCAACTAAGCTCCTCTAGCCTACTGGACTCCAAAGTTGTACTTTCAGTTTAAGAACGGTTCTTTCCAGGCTGTTCCCCAAGCTGGTGATGGTACTGGTTCTCTCGGTGGTACCACCGTCTACTACCTCCAGCGTCCTGGTCCCAACAACGACGCGCTCAAGGCCTTCCCTGCTGGTTTCAGAATGATTGCTGGTGACCCATTCCTCCGCAACTACACCAACACTTTCGCCCAGCAGGCCGTCAGCTACAACTGCCTCAACTACAACGCCGCTGCAAAGCCCGAGACCAACGGCTTCCCTACTTACAACTGCCCTGACGGTCTCCGTGCTCAAGTCTTCTTCCCCAGCTGCTGGGACGGCAAGAACTTGGATTCTGCTGACCACAAATCTCACGTTTCTTACCCTGCATCTGGTGCTTACAACAGCGGTGCCTGCCCCGCCGCTTTCCCTGTTCACTTGGTCTCCATCTTCTACGAGACCATCTACCAGACAGGCAATTTCGGAAACATGTGGAGCCAGGCCATGAACCCATCCCAACCCTTCGTCTGGGCCATGGGTGACCCTCTCGGCTACGGCTACCACGGTGACTTCATCAACGGATGGGACGTCAACACTCTCCAGACTGCCATCAACACCTGCACTGATGATTCTGGTGACATGACCAAGTGTGCAGCCTTCAACTTCCTTCCCAACTCTGTCAGTGCTGGTTGCCACATTCCTAGCTACGTTAAGGAAGATGTCCTCGGCATGTCTACTCCTCTGCCCAAGCTCCCTGGTTGCAACGGTGTCCAGAACGGTCCTGGTTATGCCTCTATTCAGAGCTGTATCGACAAGCCTACTATCCAGCTCGACACTTCTTACATGACCGATGTCACCAGCATGGGATACAAGTACATCGGCTGTGGCACTGACGCTGCTACCCGAACGCTCTCTGGCGCTAGTACTTCATCAGGCACCATGACCGTCCAGTCTTGTATCACTTACTGCAAGGGCAAGGGTTACTCCTACGCTGGTCTTGAGTACGCATCTCAGTGCTACTGTGGCAATTCTGTCGCTGCCGCCATGATGCCCGTTACTGGTCAACTTGGCGCTTGCGACATGAACTGTGCCGGTAACAGCACGCAGATGTGTGGTGGCCCTAACGCTCTCAGTCTGTACCAGAGCTGCAGTGGCTCCGGCTGTGTTAACAGCATTATCACACCCGCTGGTGGTGTTCCTGCTCTGCCTTAAGCATGCGTTGATCGCGTCTTCTGGTTCTTGAGGTGGTTTTCTATGCAGGATTTCTTTCTTCTCTTAAATAACGTCGCTCGTTACTTTTATCCTCTGGAGGATAGGCTCATGTTTTATGGATATTATGTTCATGTAGATTCGCAAGCTTCGGCCTTGCCTGTTGAGGGATACGCTATGTCACGAATAGATTCACTTCACGAAGCAATGAAATCACGTTGTTTACTTCTGCTTACTTTCCACCTCTCTTACTTCATCATGTCCTTCAATCGCTGCACCGTTGGTGGACTCGTTAGCCCCTATCCCCTGAAACGTGGCTGAAACGCCTTCTCCAAAGAGCGCGTCAATTACTTGCATTGCATCCAGTGATTCTGGTGTCCCGTGTATCTTTCAATGCGCTTATCCTGTATGCCCGAGACGCCGTAAGCAGACTAAGCATCAGCTTCCATAATAGCACGCAATATGGCAGATGCAGAGAGACTAGCAGCGGCCCGGAAGAAAGTAATCAGCAACAATCAGCAGCTCATCATCAGCATGTGCTAACACATCACAGTTTGAGCAATTAAAGAAACAAAAAGCGAAGAAGGACAAGGCTCAAAAGAACAAGGCGGAGAAGGCAGAGGCCGCCGAAGATGCAGATATCCCAACAGATTCGGTAGCAGATGAAGCAACAGGACAAGATGCGCTGGAAGCAGAGACAGATGATGTCAAGACGGAAGAACCAGAACATGAAACAGCATCTGTTGGATTGACCACGGACGATCCTCTTGTCAGCGCTGTTGCGACTGTCGATGACGCTGATTCCACACCGTCTGATGCTGCTGAGAGGCCTACTCTGGCGCGAGAACTCACGGAATCACAACAATCGAGACTGAGATCAGAATCGTTCAAGAGTGGAGGGGAGACGGAATACAAGAAGCAAGCAGCTAGGATAGAGCAGTTGGAGAAGGACAACGAGAGACTAGAGAAGGAGTTGGAGGAGAGACTTTCACGACTACAAAGTGCTGAAGCGCAAGTCGAAGAGCTTCGGGAAGGTCAATCTGAGGTCGCGGAGCTAAGAACAAAAGTGTCAAAGTCTGAGGAGGGAAGCAAAGAAGCTGAGCGATTGGTACGAGTTCTGTGTGGAGGTACTGAACATCGAAACAGTGTTGCTAATAAAGCGTTTTCTACAGAAGTCCGAGCTGGAGTCACTACAACGACAGAATGCACAACTACAAGCCGCAAGTAAAGACCGACGACGGTCATCTGTTGCCGTATCCAAGTCACCAGCAGCAAGTGCACTAGAAGACCAACTCGCTACCAAAACATCGACAATCGAATCCCTCGAGCTCGAAGTATCCAACCTCCGCCACTCCATCACCACAGCAGACACCGCCAACTTGGCCCTTACAGCACGAGTAGCCGAGCTAGAGCTTTCCTTGCGCACCTCTGAAGACGCGCTCAGTGCTGCTCAGACAGAACTTAATACCCTCCGCACCTCAGCCGCTGCTTCCACCACCATAGAAACAAGCGAAACAACCACGAAACCAGACGACAACGAAACCCGTCTCCGCCTCCTCACCAACGACCTCACAGCCGCCCAACGAACAGCCACAGACGCCACCGAACGCGCAACAAATCTACAAAAGAAGATCGACACACTTACCGCTTTACACCGAGATGCAGAAACAGCACGAAATCGCGAACTGGACAAACTACGCTCAGAAACAGCATCCCTCCGTGCCCGCGCCAAAGCAGCTGTAGACGCTCCCGGCTCCACAGAAGACGACGGCGACACCGATATAGAGGAAGACGAAAATAGCAAAGCGGCGCTGAAATCCAAACTCCGCGTACTGGAAGCCGAAGTCTTTGATCTGAAACGTGGTGTGTGGCGGGAGAAACGCATGGAGATACAAGAAGCTGGTGGTGATCCACTGGCTTCGTTGGACGCCTTCGATCCAGCGTATAACTATGATGCTGGCTATAACCCGCCTATGCAATCGCCTGGTGGCCGAAGCGTTTATGATGACATTGATCTTGCTACTCCGGGACAGCAGGGAGCGTATAGGGGACAGAGTCCAAGTTTAAACCGGACAAAGAGCTCGGGTTTGAGCGCATTCAGTGTTGGGAATGTGCTTAGCGCATTCACAGGGACTGTCACTTCACCGCCTGCTACGTCGCAACGGACGCATGCCCGGAGACAGTCGTCTACGGGTGGTGGTGGTGCTGGAGGCTTTTTCGCTGCAGCTGCAGAACTGGTCACAGGGACACAACAGCAGGGTGATGACGAAGATGATGATTTTGTGTTTGACGAGGATGCGTTTAGGAAAGCTAAAGAGGAAGAGGATAAGAGAAGGTTGGAGAGGGTGAGAGAGGTCAAGAGGGGATTGGTTGATTGGAGGGGATGGAGGGTAGACTTGGTTGATGTGTGTAGTGCCGAGGCAGTGCCTGGAAGTGTATTCGATGTTTGAAGAGGAGGATAATACTTCCTGGCTGAGCACCATCTCTTGTAGTTCACGAATCAATCACCCGCGGGCCTGCGTCGGTAGAATCAAGTCACTGGTCATGCACCACTCCCCCATGTTTCCCCTCCTTCCAATCCCACATCCCACATCCGAAGATACCTCGAATCTTGTACACCTTCCAGGCTTCACTCTTAGGCTGACGAGCTGCAGCGTAATACATGGCAATACGTACATTCTCCTACAGTTCTTAGTGTGACACTGAGTGCTTCTCGCGTCGCCCACTCGTACGTGGTGGGTTTCATTTCCACCATGTCCTTATTCATTCATCTTTTGCCAACTACATTACAATATCAGCAGCTTCACCATTGACTTTGATCGCTAAGCAAGGTCCCACAACGGGTTATACTCGAGACCAATCTGCCGCGCAACGGCCAGTGCGTATCCTCGTGGTACGCTACTGCAGGACGAGCATCAGATGACCACTACTGGTGTAGGTGCTGGGGACCGCGTGCCGATACTGACACAGCATTCGTGCTATAAGTATGAGATGCTTACCATGCCTCGCTGCGTGTCCCACCTGTCCTACCTGTCCTTTCTGAGCATCACTAGTCTTTCTTTCACCTCCACCTATACCTCTCTACTTATATCTACCAGAGCCTATCTCCTACTGTGACGAACACTTTCCCCTCTTGGAACCAGCTTACCCTCAACAACATCCTCTCCTTAAAGACACCTCCAAGGCGAAATATTACCCACTGCGAACACCATGGCCACAGTATGGACTGAGTCTCACGACGCTGTCGAAGAGAAAGCAATGCTCTCACACATCAAATCCGCCGGCGCTATCTCTATTTCTCCTGAGCTCTTCGAAAAGCTATATCTCACACCCAAAACGCCGGAAAGTGGACAAAGGTTTGCTAATCCAACTGCTATGGGTTTCGTGGGGTAAGACAACTTGCCTGAATTCTTCTCATTACTACAAGTTGAGATGAGAGGGATGTCTGATTATCGAACTTGTCGTGCTAATATTGATATGTGCCAGATTCGTGATATCGACCTTTACATTTTCAATGGTGCTGATGGGTTGGGGAGGAGCTGAGGGTACTACGCCTGTTGTGTAAGTCTAGATCATGATTGTTTGTTACCAGGCAAGAGAGGAATTGTCTTGTTGATGTTTGAGCTTCTTTCTAACAATGTTATTATGGGTGTAGTGGCATCTTCTTCTTCACCGGCCCCGTCTTACTCATTCTGACCACAATCTTCGAGTTCATCTTGGGCAATTTCTTCTGTAAGTGCTCGTCAATATCACATCAATGCAATACACCACATCACATTATTTTCGACACCTCCTTGTTTCGCCCACTCATATTTACTTCACCGTACGCAACCAAGAAGACAAGACATCCCAGCTAATAAACCTCCTCAGCAATGATGGTATGCTCACTCTTCAGCGTCTTCTGGCTCAGCTTCGGCTTCCTCCAACTCCCCACCCTCGGTCTCGCAACACCCTACGCAGGAGGCTCGGCAGATCCACACTACAACGCTGTAATCGGCCTGTATTTGATTGTGTGGGGATTTGCACTGGGAACCTTCTTCGTCTTCACGCTGATGACGAATTGTATTTTTGCTGGTACGTAAGACTTTTCATGCAGCCAATGTGCTGACAGCGACAACGATGAGAATTGAATACACAGCCGGCGTCGCGAATACAGCATGGTTAACGGACTTATTAATACTAATGTATCTCCACGCTCTCAGGCATCTTCTTCTTCGTAACAACCGGCTGCTGGACTCTAGCCGGCGCCTACTTCCGCGTCGCCGCTGGCGACTACGCTATGGCAGGGAAACTACAAACAGCAGGTGCGGCAATGTTGTTCATCGTCGCGATGCTGGGCTGGTACATGACATTTGTGATTATGGCGGCTGAGTTGCGCATGTCAGTCAAGTTTCCAGTGGGTGATTTGAGCCATTTCTGGAAGAAGAAGGAGTTGACGTTGGCGGAGGCGGAGAATGAGGTATGAATAGGGGCAACAAGGGAAGGAAAGGAGGGACTGACGAGGAAGGTGTTGGTTGGGGTTCAGTCGCATGGGCACTAATTGAGGTGGGTTTCGTTCTGGTATGATTTTAGAAGCACCGATGCTGCCGTATGTAGTAAGCATGCCAGCAAAATGGTTTTCATGTATTCTGAGTTTCTGACCGCGGGATTGAATTAGGTGCGGCATGACTGGGTGATACTAACGCAGCCATACCATATTTTTTATTGCGACCCTACACTCCGCATCTAACCGTGATCTCAGCCCCCTGAGTTGCATTGAACTCCGGACCAATTCGGCCGAGTCTTCTATCTTTGACGCGTGTGCTAAATTTGACAATCAGTCCATACAGCTACATACATCAACCTCATCAAGTCGTGTAGCCGGATCAGAAGTACTACTTGAGACCTTTCGTCTACCACCGCATTCCCCCAAATAGACGTCTTTTCCATTGTGCACTCTACTTCCACAATATCTTGTCTTCACAATCTGTTCGTGATTTATAGTATCTCCTATTCACCTCTCCTTCACACCATCTCACATCCTATCATGATTACTTTCTACGACATCGCTTCCTCCGCTCCTCTTCGGACCTTCGCGCCCAACCCATGGAAGACTCGGCTGGCACTCAATCTCAAGCGTGTATCCTACTCAACACACTGGCTACACATGCCCGAAATCGCGCCCTTACGTACAAAACTCGGCGTGCCTGCCAACAGAACCCTTCCAGACGGCGCGCCCTACCACACGCTCCCCCTGATTCATGACCACGCAACTCAGAAGTTCATAGGCGACTCCTTCGAAATTGCACTATATCTAGACACAGTCTACCCAGATTCCTCAACTCTGATCCCCAAAGGAACAACAGGACTCACAGCCGCATTCAACGCGAAAGTCGATGGCATGTTCACGAAATACGTAGGACTCTCCGACGAAATGCCATTCGACCCCGCAGTAGCAGAAGAGACAGAGCAAATGTTCGCAAAGAGGTTCAACGTAGAATCATTAGATGATGTGAAGATGACCGACGAAGCGCGATCGGCAATGTTTATTGCGTTCGAAGCTGCATTGGGGGAGTTGGCAAAGGCGTATCGTCACATGGGCGGGGCTACTGATTATCTGTGATTGCAGAATGGGACGGCTGCTGAATCGGCGCAACGGGGAAAGAGGAAATGGAAGTTGGGCCTTGGCTGGATGGCGATCAGCCTGCGTACCCTGATGTTATAGTTGGAGCGTAGCTGAAGATGATAGAGGCGAGCATGAAAGCTGAAGATTGGAAGCGGGTGAGAGGGTGGCAAAATGGGCTTTGGGGACGTATCGTGGATGCGCTCGCGGAGTTTGCTTTTATTGTTTGACAGCAGACTTGGAAGTAAGAAAAGGAGTACGTTTTTGAAATGAAGATTGTGACTCTTCATTGTAAATTCGTCCCCTATGACTCTGTCGATTCTTCGTATGACTACCCACAACCGATGACTCACAAACATCTATATAACGCAGGCCTTTCTCTTCTTTCCTCTTCTCTTCTTCTTTTCTCTTCAGCTCTTCTTTGCCACTCTGGCTCAGATCAAGTGTAGTACCTGTTCTTCTTAGTTTAATCACTAAGAGGTCACCCGCGTAGTGACTGTACTGATTAACATATTTTTTGGCCTTAGCATTCTGAGCCTCTGTGCCTGCGCATACTTAGACTGCACCGTGTCGCCTCTATTACACTGCAGGAGGCTGATGCGAACTTCTTTTCATCCTTGTCTAGGCTTGTGAGCTTGGCTTTGAAGAAGAGTTTTTGGTTTGATTGGGCTGTGTGCGGTGTTGTTTCGGGATGCTCAACTCTCCTGTGCATCTCAAAAATCGATGTAAACTCATTAACTGTTATTCCTCGCTGGTATCCTGATCATCGCGCAGTCTCTAAAGACGATAATGGTGGGTTAACAGCATTTCTCAACAGGACTTTGATACTCGAAAACTTGCATCACCATTGTCTGTGCATCGGAATAGCACAGTGAGAGTGGCGTACGCCACATCGTAAGCATTAGAGATTTGCTGCAAACATATGTTATGAACTTGAGATCATCGTGACCAGTTTGCGACATCGGAAGTTGAAAAGCCTGGATCTGTAAAAGGACCAGCACAGTACTAGATCAACCCGCTTCAACCATCTGGGTGAGGAAGAGGATGGTGATGCCGTGCTGCAAGTGCCCCAGCATGATCCCTGCCAGGTAACTGCACAGCTCGATCGATTGCGCGCGGCAATCCGCGATGTCTACCTTTGATCATGACCGCGATGAGTACAAGCTTGCTCAGTTTGTGCCAACTACCACAAAAGGAGAAGTTGTCGTATGGTACGCCAACTGAAATACCAACGGTACCATAAGCAGACTGTCGCCACAATATTAGCATCATACGTTTTTTTAGTCGTGATTTGCCAGCTTAACTCACCACACACTCAAAGATGACATTGAAGACTGAAAAATTCACTGGATCCCGCTCGAATTGACTCCCTTCGATGATCATGATGACGAAGATTGCAAGGACAATCCAGATCAGATCGTCTGCCAGTTGTGCTCGGACCTGCTGCCGTACGAAAAACGCGCGACCGATTTTGCCTCCTGCACTCTGAACTCGTGAGAGTGTTGTAAACGTGCTTCGACGTCGCAGCAGTAGATCTCTCTTCGACTTGTCCTCCACGTTCTCTAGGTCTTCTATTGGCGCGAAGATACCTAGACTCCTCTCTTCGTAGACGTTCGAGTTACGCATCGATATAGCTACAGGATAGACGGAGACGTACATCATCAAGACATAGAGTACTTGCAAACTGATACGGATCTTTGGAATAGCGACGACGTAGAATCCGCCTGACCTGACGGCAAGTGCTTGAAATAGACCGTCGATAACTTCAATGCCACCGTTGAGTTGAGTTATCTCATCATTGCCGATATTCAATATCTCGAAGGCAGCCCAATCAACGCCGTTCAGACAAATGATTGACATCGCTAGCCACCAAGTATGTTGAGACGGGAAGAGGTTAGTGTAGCATCGGCGGGGATGATCGAGTAGGAATCGTAACGTCTGTTTAGTGTCAGACATGCTGTTCGGTAACAGTTTCCACCCGCCCCAAACAATAGACCGGAGGAAGATAGGATAGGCTGTATTTCCAGCTAGAATGAGAAGGCCCATGGTAATTAGTAAGAAATAGGCATCCTGGAACGCTGTCTTTGAGGGCTGTTAGTTGTGCAATCTATCTACCATGTCTCTTCGTCGGCTCACCATGTTCGCGTCAAGCAAACTCATTCCATTATCTGCATTGGGTTTAGTCATGGACTTGCACTAATCATGTTCTCTAACGTACTGTTAAATGCGGAAACAGCATTAAAGACACCTGTCCACCAAGGTCCAATACCATTAGCTCTTGTGAGAGCTGCTCTATGTGCTGCAACCCACCAGCCACAGCTGATGCAGCTGAGTAATTGCCACAACACAAAATATAGTGGTACCAGCCACGATAGCAAACGCACAGCCTTATACTCGTCCCCACCAAGCTCCTCACGTTCTGCATTAGTGAGGTCTATGCTTGAAGCTATACTTGAGCTTGCAGTATGCGAAGATCTCGACAGAGGCGCACTGCCCGACTTTGGCAAAACGCCGTGCTGCTCGGCGATATTGGCTACTACTGTCGATGGAGCTGCACGTCCAATGCTGTTCGAAAGCTCAAACTCGCCCTGCACAGGTGGAAACGAGATGTGACCAAGCCTTCTGCTATTATCCGCTGCACCCAGCTCAGGCGAGTTATGCAGACTAGGGATGGCGGAGTGTTGGGCACTTCTGACAACATGGACAAACTCCTTCTCAAACGCTTTCAGACGAACCAGGATCACGAAAGCCGAAACAAAAATAGCTGAGCCTATTATCATCAGAAGAAAGAGCACAACCTGCTGAAACGTGTTCAGGCTGGACAAGTTGACTGTGTTTAATCCTAGACATTTTGTCAGTGTGTTTGGATAGCTGTCTGGCATTGCATGAACTCACCAGCTTCCGTCATGGCACTAACGGCCAAAAATAATGCATCCGTATAGTTCAGGCTACCAAACGGAGTGGCAGAGCCCCAAAGAAGAAGGGATGCTATCAGTCCGGAGAGAATGAAATATGCATAATGTATTGTGATGAAATTGATCTTAGGTATCAGATGTCGGCGCCTGAGAGCGCGTCTCCAACGTCGTAGTTTGACGATGCACGTCGAGATGCGTGTTGACATGACCATATCAAGGCATTACTTGTCAGCAGGATAGGGGGTGTCGCTGTCTTATGCACGTGTGAGCTTGAGAGATTTATTTTTCTTTCTTGGCTTGCATGAAGAAGCAGGACACTGTTAAGCAGTCTCGCCGACCGATCACTAGTGTGGGAGACCAGCCCTGTTTCCCTGTACGCTTGTCTGCGTTTGTCCCCTTACCACTCGAATAAACACAGCTGTATTAGGGCGCGTTGATTACTACCAAGGCTACTCGCTTGCAGTAGTGTGTTGGCAGTGGCGTGTCACATGTCGGTCGATCATTTTTTTGTACGAAGAGCTGTCCCGGCGCAGTGCGACTAGGTACCATCCCACAGTTTGACAATGTTTCGATAGCACTATGCATATCGTATTGTCAGCTGCATACTGTACACTATTGTCATGTCTGTCCCGGATATTCCAGGCTTCTACTTCGATGCCATCAAAGGCAAATACTTCAAAGAACAACCACACCACCTAGTTCCAACCGGCGCCAAGTACTCTCAATCCACCGTCAAAACCGTTAGAGAAGAAGAACAGCGTGAAAGACAAGCATTAGCGCGAGCGGCAGAGCGCAAGCAAAAGCTAGTACAGCGGTCTCAGATCCTGTCAAGAGTAGGCAAGGTAACATTAGGACGTGAAGCTGGACTTGGACATCTTGGCACGGCTGGAAGAGCAAGACTGCTTTATGATGCACGAGCGGAGATATACGCAACGTCACTGCGAAGCAACTGGCACCGAGATTTCGAAAAAGTAGTGGGCAGAGATGTGATCAGTGCCTTTGCCTACGACAACTTGACAGGAGATATTATCGTGGGACATGACAATGAACACTCTGGACACACACTGAGCACCTTCCATCATGAGGACAAACAGATATATCGACCGGTATATGTGCGGCCAAGATCAGAGATTACGTCAATATCCATTAGCGATGGCGGCAGAGTTGCATTGGTGACCACTTTCGGTGGCACGATGCCAGACCCTAGAAATGGACATTCAAGAGATGTGCCCGCCGAGATACATATCATGGTCCTGACAGGAAACGAGACTGCTCCTCCGATCTTGGAGCACGGACTTTCACCAGCAGGACGACTAGACTGCGACTTGAGAATAAGCTATTTTCATACTCCAGGCACGGATGTCTGGACTTCCTCAGCAAATCCGCTCTTGCCAAACAGCTTTGCTGTTGGTATGTCAGACAAAGTCGTGTTATACTCAAACGCAGAGTCTGGAGTTTGGGACGATAGCCACAAGATGTACTGTTCAAGTCCTGCCTATTCTCTGGAATGGCTAGCTCCTCAACTACTCACTATCGGTCAACGTGACGGTACTGTCAAGTTGTGGGACACCCGCAGTGACAGGCGAGCTTCTGCTGCACTTGTACTGCAGCATCCTGGACCAGTTTCCCATATACAAAGTGCTGATCCATCCAGACTGGTCGTTAATGGCAGATGTCCTACTGATGGTTTATGCATGTACGACCTACGGCATTTGGCTCCTCTCAAAGAACAGAAACGAAAGAGAGACGCTAAGAGTGTTCGTCAACAGAATAATACACAGCCCTTGATTGTGTATGAACATGAAGGTAACCTCAGATCAGTTGGCTTCGACATCAGTGTTGAGAGTGGATTGATTGCCGCCGTGGACGCCAAGAACAGGGTGAAGATGTATACTCTTCATGGTGGAAAGCGCGTTCACTCAAACCCGATCATTCCTAGTGCTGAACTGCCGACGCGCATGCTGAGGTTCGTCAACGCAGAAGACGGCCACGAAGAGCTCCTTGCATGTAATGCTGGCACCATGTGGTCGGTTCGAGCTTGACACGGAACTTCGTTGAGTTGAAGGCTATTGTCGATACCCAACGAGCATTATCGACGTGTACCATGAACACTCAACCACTGACACTATCCTTCGTGACACTCCCAATAACAAGGACAACTGCAAAACTCGCAACAATCAGTGCGCCAGAGCAAAACGCAATAACAATGATGGAACCCCTGGACGCAGGGAATTTGCCTTGAATGACATAGTGTTGGCTTTCGAAATAACGACGGAAGCCTATAATGAGAGTAATGATACCCACAGCCAGAAACGTCGCTCCGAGAGGTCGACCGATATGTCGTAATCGTAGCTGGGATCCAGTCGGTTGATCTTGGTTTATACTGACGTTTAGACGAAACAATTGTGTCACAGCAATGCCAATACTGGCAAAAGAGAGAGAGGTACGTAGCCAGGCCAGAAAGGTGCGTTCTATGCGTCGTCAGTACAGCCGTCACGAATTTCTTTGCCATGTAAATATAGCCCAGCATAAGACTTACCCAAAGCAAGATGATCTCGTGCAACACTGCCCTTGTTCTCCAATTCTACACTGCCGTACTTGACCAAGAACGTCCTCCACCATCCCACTAACGCTGGTGCTGCATTTGCTATCTCCTCGTCATGTTCTCCATGCTCGTGCTCGACAGCTCCGTCTATTTGACTACGCAAGCTGGATCGCGCAGGACTTCTCTTTCTTAGCCTCTCACCACCAGCCGCAGTTGGCGTAATCCCGTCTGTGTTATACGATCGTCCTTCGGCCATTAAAATAGCAGTGCGCTCATCTACTTCCCTTTCATCTCTCCTACCATCTACAGTCCCTGTCCTGTTGTAAACAGAACGGCGAGGACTCACATTGCGACTATCGTTGAAGTTTACACGACTTGCTCTTTTTGTCGGTTGTGCTTGTGCGCTTGTCAGGTCGAGGTAGGAGGGAGATGGTGTTGGATTAGGGGTAGAAGAAGTGGAGGGAGCTGTCAAGGGCATGGCGCGCGGGGAGAGGTGGTCGTCATCGGTTGGGTCTGCTTGGTGTTGTGGTGGGAAGAGGTAGCTGGGTGTTTGTAAATTGGAGGTCATGATTTCGGGCGGGATGAGCTCCGGTGGGGTGAGCTTGGGACACTCTTGTTTGTAGGATAACTTTGAAACAGAAAGAGAACGCGGCAGATCAGATGAGCTGACGGTATGAGAGTAAGATATGGTATCGTGACTATCCTCCAGGACGTCTGTATCCATGTATGATATAACTCTGAGAGAGCGTGCATCTTGACGCAATTGTCGCTCAAGCACGCAATATTGCGTGATTACGCCCATTGGGATCGTCGACACAGAGCTATGATTGCAAGGCATCTAGCATATGCCATCCTACTCGTTCACAGACAGAGCTTGCACGAAAGATACGGTGGAAAGAGTTATGGTCTTGGTGACAAAACCGAGAAGTGCTCAGCTTACTCATCTTGCGCTTGTGCTCACGACCTGCACTAAGGCATGATCTACACAACGATCATACTTACGATGTTCCAGAAGTTCCAGCATGACACAAAACGTGGAAAAAGCGCCACTCCTCACACCTTCTAGGGTTGGATACGAGGTTGCCGAAACTCCATGAACCAGCCTAAAGCTCCGAACAATTTCTATACTAGCACGCACATGAGCAGCGAATCGTCATTCTTTACTATGAGTGTTGATCAATTCGTATTCGTGTTCGCTAGGAGACCTAGGCATTGTTTTACGTCGTCCATGTCCTTCTCATATGAACACCCTCCTATCCACTCGTCGAGCAAAATCTGTTCTCGTAAATGTTGGACAACACATCGCCCGTCATGTCAGACACATCACTGGCTATGTCGAAGCTATCAAGATGGACGACCTCAGCAATCGAGGCACCCTCACCCACAATTTCAGAGGCGCCGACAGTGAACATCAAAAATCTCGCAATTGAACGAGTAGACTCGTATAAGCAGAACAATTCGCCACGATTGAGAGTAGGTCATCTATTAAACCACCACAAATCCTCCTTAGTCTGCTCGCCGGCTGACTTGGGCGTGTCATAGCGGGAATGGTCGTTCTGGTCGTTGTTCGCCTTCTCGACGCTAATTTTACAAACATGGGAAGCCGCCGCAAGGTTTGTACACTCCGCTCCAGCTCCAATGCACATCGTGCCGCCCTGTGAGATCCCCTTTTGACGATGATACAGTCTTCTAGCTCAATCCTTCCTGAATGGTGGGCCTTCCGCTCTTCTGTATGGTTGCATTGGTCTTGCCATCGGAACTTCATGCATGTATGCATCGCTCGCTGAGCTAGCGTCGTTGCAGCCAATGATTGGAGCACAATACGTGTGGACTGCGCAATTCGCGCCTCGAAGGTTCAGGCTATTCGCCGCCTGGATCCAGGGTATGGTCAACCACAGAGACGTTATAGAGCACTATACTAACATTAGCACGGGCAGGTTGGCTTACCACCCTTGCATGGCAAGTGAGTCGCGCTTTAGCATACTCAAAAAGGGAGAAAGACTCCGCATGACAAGACCAGAAACTGACATTGCTTCTTCACAGTCGGTGGTGCCAGGTCTAGCATATGTGACTGCAATTCAGATTCGTGGGGCCATCATTCTTTTGGCTCCAACGTACAGGCCGCAAGATTGGCATATATGCTTGATCATGATCGGTCTACTCCTATTCAGCTGCATGGCCGCCGTTCTCTGGAAACGATCGTTACCAATGGTGGCCATCCTCGTCGCAGTGTTCTACTTTCTAATATTCTTCGCCGTCCTTGCAGCGGTATTAGACAGGGGACATTACGCCAGTAGCTCGTTCGTCTGGCAGGACAATCAGTCGTTCTACACCGGCGACATGCCGGGCGTTAGCTACTGCGTTGGCTTTGTCACTATGGCTGCCGTATTCACGGGTTAGTCTTTAAATGATCTATGTGCCTATAACGACAATACTGACAACGGCACTCAGGTAGCGAGAGCATCGTGCATCTTGCTGAAGAAGCTCACCACCCAGAAGTCACAGTGCCACGTGCCATGATGACTAGTTTTGTAGTCGGCACTATAGGCGCATTTGCAATGTCTGTAGTGCTTTTGTACGGCGTTACCGACGTTGTCGCAATTCTCAACCCCACGACTGGCTCGTTGTGGATCGAGCTCGTTAGTCCATCCTCTAGCAGGAACGACACAAAAGCTAATGTATCTTCCAGTTCCGACAGGCGACAGGCTCCGATGCGGCCGCCGCTGCACTGACAATTTTGCCGCTTGTGATTCAGATGACGTCCCTCACACTTGCGTTGACAAGTGCAAGTCGGCTCACGTACGTTGAGATATGCTCTGTCTGCAAATTCGCAGGACTGACATCTACTCATTAGGTGGGCATTCTCAAGAGACGGGGCATTCCTTGGTAAAGCGCTGTACCTGGACCAGGTATGTGATCAGTATACTCTATTTCGAGCGACCACCTCCTCATTTTTGAGCAGATCAGTCCTACTTATGGAGTTCCTCTGTATGCAATCATCGCCAACACTACTGTCTCGGTCCTGCTCTCTTTGATCGTAATCGGAAGCCCGGTCGTCTTCCAGGGCATTCTCTCGTTCGCCGCTCTGAGCAACTACACTTCCTACTTGATCACCATAGCCTTATTCCTATACCATCGCCTGGTCAACAAAGGGCTTGTATATGGTCCGTGGCATCTTGGGAAATTGGGCGTGCCCATAAACATCGTTGCGACATGCTTGTGCACCTTTGTGATCGTCTTCATTCCATTCCCTCTGGTGTACCCTGTCAATTGGGGTAATATGAACTACGCTGGTCCCGTTTTCGGTCTTATCCTGGTCATTACGACGGCTACATGGTTCATCGGTGCTAGACACTATTTCAGAGGGCCGGTCCTTCAGATTCGAGTTGCTGGTGAGGCAGGACAGGGAGGCGGAAATGTCTTTTCTAGAGCCGAATGGCTAAACGATGATAATGTCGAGAGCTGAAACAAACATGGCATTCAGGGATTATATAAACCTATTTTCTTTCCACAACTACAACACTAGTGTGATTGGCTTCGTGCGCTTCGCGCCAGGACAACATAACCCAGCAGGTTGTTTCTAGCCGCGAAACTAACCGAAAAGTCCGGACAATCAGACGCTGAATTCTCGCAGTCGATCTACCCAGCCAACAGCCAACTTCTCACCAAGTTTCAAGTCCACGTATGTCTGATTTCTTTGGCATGCCACCATCAGGGTGTCTCCGGCTGGAAATACGAAAGCCGAGAAAGGCAATGGCGGCCAGTCACGCGCCACGTAAGACAGCTCTAGTTTCTCCCCTGCCATCTCGAAGGACGGATTCGGATTCTGCGTCAGGATCGCGAGGAGAGAGGTTGGGCATGTTCCAGCTGGCCACTGGGTGACTTCTGGCGACAATCCAAAAGGCCACACGTCATCATGAGCCAGACCGGATGAATATTGAGACGACAGGCTGTCAAGCACATCGCATGCTTTCGGTGGACCTTCAAAGCGCGCGCGGTATGAGACAAAATTCAGACAAGGCCCAGCGACATTCATTACGTTTTTAACGTCAGAAAATCGTCCGTTGTTCATATTGGTGAAGATCACATCATCGAGTCCAAGTACCGATGCTAGCGTCGCAGCCCAGCACGCATTGACGAGCGTGGCCAATGTCACACCAGGTGGCAATCTGGGCATAAGAATGTTGTAGAGGCCAATGGGGATGAGGTCAGCTCCAGCTTGTGGATCTGTCCACTTGTAAGGTCGACCAATCTCAGTCATCCTGGAACCGCGAAACAGATCCAGCCAGTATTCGATGGTTGCTGGAGTGTGATTGTTGAATTTGCTTTGAATAACGTCGGCAAAGCGACCAGCCTCGGGCAACGGCAGCCCATCATATGCTCTGGTGATGCTGTCGAACATCACGATCGCCCCCAAGAAATCATAGTGAGTATGAGGGAGTCTGATCATCAGTCGGCTGGCGCCGCTAGGGTCTTTGATATGCCAGAACCTGAAGGCTAAATCACCCAGCACGAAGCCTGGCTGAGCGTCCTCGTCCATCAAACGTTGTGCGCAATCACTGATGCTGTCATGCGCAGCAACGCTGGATACGTTCACCTCCACTTGCTTTAGGACGACGTGGTACCATTCCTGGTTCTCCTCGATGAGAACAGTCCGCAGAATGTCGTGAGATGCTACCAATCTCCGGCATGCGCTCTCGAGTCGACTGAAGTCTACAGGTTTCGTGAAGTCGAGCCACATCCATAACAACCAGCCCTGCGGGACCTCCTCCATTAGTGGACGGCAATGATTCTGGACATGAGTCAATGGTGGCAGTATTGCATCCACATTGTCCTCCGATATGTTCCAGGTCGCAGCGATGTCCTTAAGCCGTTTTCTGGACGGGTCCGCAACAATGTCTCTGTTCGTCAGCGGCTGAAGTTCAGCAATTGGTGTCATTCTTAACGCCATGTCACGAAGCACATCACTCGCCAAGACGGCAGTGACTTCGATACGCAGACCCTGTTCTCGGGCAATGCGCGACAAGCGTATCGCTGCCAGAGAATCTCCACCAAGTTCAACGAAGGAGGAGTCTGCACGGATCAGATTGGTGGTGATGTTCAATGCTGAAGCCCATAGTCGGCCAAGCTGTTGCTCTGGCTGCGTCACAAGTGGTTCGTCTTTGACATCATGCTCATCCGGCCGAGACGCGCTCGTCATTGATTCCACACTCATGGCTCCTCCTATTTCTCGCAGCTTCCTTCGGTCTGTTTTGCCGGTAAGGGTGACTGGTATCGCAGAAATGGGAATGAAGAACGTGGGAACCATGTAGCTTGGCAAATGTTCAGCTATATCCAGTTTCAATCGTGTAGTCTCAATGGAAGAGAATGGTCCAGGTCGCTGCATGAAAACAACGAGTACATCGCGATCACTATCTTTCGGAAGGATCACTTCTGCCACGAGTGGATACTGATTATCCAGGGAAGAGCTCACATGGACTTGAACCTCTTCGAGCTCGATGCGTTGACCGCGGAGTTTGGCCTGGGCGTCTTTACGACCCAGGAACGTCAGTGAGCCTGCGTTGTCATAACGGACTATGTCGCCCGTCCTGTAGAGTCGGCCCCGGCGTCCAACAACATTTTTGGAGCCTTTGAGAAGCCATGGTGGATCTTGAATGAATGCTGCATTCGCCGCCACATTACCGACATACCCTGCACCAACCAAGGGACCCTCAAGCACAAGCTCTCCTTCCTCGCCAATGGGCACAAGCACACCTAGGTCAGGATCGACGACCCACGTGCACTGACCGATCCCACGACCGATGTTTGGAGTGTGCTTGTTGTCGGTGATTCGCTCGCCAGTCGCTGTCCAGCTGCACTCTGCAGGTCCATATAGGTTGACGAAGGTATCGATGTGTGGCCTCCAAATTTGAAGATCAAAACTATTCAAGGTCTCCCCTCCACTGACTAGAGTCTTCAAGCCAGGCATGCGGGATGGGTTCAGAGTTCGCAATACTGTAGGTGTGAGCATGAGATAATTGGCCTTGAGTCGTTCAAATGAACCTTCCACGTCGTTGTTCTTGTCGTGTTCCGATGGCACGCATATACAGCCACCAGCACAAAGCGTATTCAAAATGTTAATATACGCGACATCGAATGCGTGTGCTGCGAAGTCGTAGAGTCTCATCATAGGCGAATAGTCCAAAATCGAACGTTGATGCCTGAATTGACTACAGATGTTGGCATGAGTCATAATGGCACCTTTCGGCACACCAGTTGATCCGGACGTAAAAGTAACGACTACTGGGTTCTCTGGGGTCAATGTCGTAGGATGCTTGAAGCGTGTTCGATAATGCGTTTCTTGGACCAAATCTGAGTCAAGGACCAGAACGTGCTCCGTGATGTCCTTGGCCAGTGCAATAGTTTCTGGAGAACACAGAATGAGCTTCGCATCGACCTGGAGGCAAATTTGCCGCAGTCGATCTGCTGGTTGGTTTGTGCCCAGTAAAATAGCAGCTCCACCGGCCTTGATTACACCGAGAAAGGCAACAGCTGTCCACATAGACTTGGGGAACAGCAGTGGCACGTATGAACCAGGACCGATACTACGCTCCTGCAATGCTCCGGCCAAGGAGGTGGAGAAAGTGTCCAGCTCGTAGTAGGTAAGGCTGCCATCCCAACTTTGTAGCGCTTGGGAATTCGGTGAGGCCTCTACATGCAGGGAGATGAGTTGCTGGACAAGTCTGTGGTCTGAGGCAGGGAGTTCCGAATTCCATGTCCATATTTGCTCCAAGTCTCTGTCGGTGATCTTCTTATCCTTCAAGTACGTAGATGCAGGTTTGTCGATCGCTATGGCACTATCAGGACGCCATTCGTATTCAATGCTTGTTGCTGGTGTCGTTGCTGGTGTCGAAGATTTCGAGCCATCGCTGCTGGTTTGTCTCTGGAATTCGAACACGGCAGGTGGAGGTATTGCGATAGGCCGCATTCGGGACGGAGTGATCGAAGGCATGTTCAATGAGAGATGTGGCGGGAATTTTAATGTTGCCTTGAGATGTAGTTGCTCGTCTTGATTCCGTTATTGATTGGTTTTTCACTTCATCGTTAAGCAGGATCGGCTAGATAAGTACAACTACTCTTGATCACGCGCACACCATGCTGGCCGATTCAACCCGCCTCTTCTCTTCGCGACTCGCATGAATGGAACCAAATTGGAGAATTATAAGAGCACGTTAAGCTAATTTCAATCTCAATACCTACCTATTAATTCTGCTAGGCTTGCGCATCGCGCTGGCCGTTGCCAACGTGTTGAGTAGGCCACGAAGACAAGAGGTGCCGGTCGACGGAAGTCGATGCGAGTAGTCGCTGGTTTTTGAACTGGAAGACTATCCACATTTACATTCTAGGCCCGCTTAACTAGTGACCGTTCGAAGGCCGCTGGCATGCCCCTTAAAGTCAAACTGGAACCGTCTGGAGATTATGGGAGAGTTCGATTTAAACTCCAGATGCCGCGAGGGCCTTCGGCGATCGAAGGGTGTATACACCTAGTAGCAACAAAAGTCGCCGGAGTTGAGGGGAAAGTAGTCATGATATGTCATGGGCAAAGGCTGGGTTTACCAGTAACTCCTGTAGTTCATCACATCTAACACATAGAAGTAATCATGGTTCAAGACCGGTTCGAAATTCCCAATCCGAGGGCATCGATAACAGAAGACCATGTCAGGAGTGCTATCCAGTTACCGACGCGACGGCTCTTTCCAAACTAAGGAGAACCGAGACCTCCAGAACCACCGACCGGCGACGGCCTTGGTCACTATAGATTTCTGAGAGAGTAGCCTGATACAAGGATGCTCCCATGGTGCTCCCATGGTGTGGTCTTTATGTAATGCGGTACCTGACTCGCAATCGGCGTTACTAATCGATTCCTCGAGACACCCACGTGACACCCCACTACACCTACGCCTACCACCTATCCACCGCTCCCTGTCTCCCTCCCTGCGCGACTTTCGAGGCAATCGCTTGTGTGGTGCCTAGCAGAAAAGATGTGGTGCACCATCAAGTGATGGTGGAGCTCGCGACCCTTTAGACTCTTCTCGTAGATTTATGGAAGATCATTCTTTATTTATCCTTCGCACGCGATGCAACGGGCACATCACAGGGGCGAGTCACGTCGAATTCAATGGACAATCTTTCTCGTCACCGAATAGAGGTGTTTTGAGGGGAAGTCTAGTGCTAACCACGGAAAACATCCTTCTGCCATAGCGCATATCAGGCCTCCACATACAACCGCAACATTCCGAGGTCCTCAAGAGTAACGTCAAGGACATCAAAGCCACGGAACGGGTCGCCGGAGAGGCAGGCGGCTATAGGACAACATCAAGGAAAGTTTCCGACGAGACCTCCTGCAATGCGGTCCGGTGTGATTTTGTAGAACGAGCATTTCTTTTCTTTTGCCCTTCCCAGTCAAGGTGTATAAACAATGCACAACGTATGGTTCGTATGGTGCATGGAAATGGCAGAGGGGATGCAGGTAAGTAGGTAGGTAGATGGTGAAAGCAACGAAAATGGATGAAGGGATGAGATGGCATGATCGTAGAGGATGCATGCAAAGTCTCCACCGAACAATAATACAAAACCCTTCTATGCTCTCAACTCAAGTCTAAGGTTCCTCATACCTAGTCATCTCCAAGCACTCCTCCTGCGGCAACCCCTCAATATGGTCCCAGTACGACCACCCCTTATCATTAACCCAATTCCCCATCTTCTCCTCATACTGCGCCCGACTCTTGACCGTATAGTGATGCACCGCCAACCTGTCCCTCGTAATCGGCTGCCTAATCCCTATCCCATCCTCCACAACATCCCCATGCTCACCCACAGTGTACGTGCCATTGCCCGTCTTGAAATAGTGCGCCGTCGTCGACGACTTGTACACCGCCGTGCGCACCACCGACTTAATCAGCCGATTGTCCTTGAACCGCGGCAACGCATCCAGCGCCAGCACAGGCTCCTCAGGATCCGCTACACACTGCGTGAAGGCCTTTCGAACCGACTCCGGCCGCGTGAGCAGCCCCGCTGACGAATGCAGCCGCCAGTTCATGCCTAGGGCGCCCACACGCGCATCCTGCTCGAGCTCGTGCAGAATCGATAGTAGGCTCTCGTTGGGGTCCAGAACCTCGAGGAATTCGTCGCCGTCGAGAAAGGCCATCCATGTGTGCTGCGTGCCGTAGAGGCGTGCGCATTCGTCGTAGATGTGGAATTGCATGCCCGGATGCTGGGCGGTGGCGTCGTAGTGCTGGAAGGAGAGCGCGGTGCGGGGGATTCCCCAGGAGCTGGTTAGGCTGGAGAGAGGTGGAGAGGACTGGTCGTCCATTATCTGGGAAGGTGGGGTGGTTAGAGCATGGTAATGGATTGATTTTGCTGACACGAAGAACGAGATCTTCACGATGCTTTGAAGCTTTGGGCAGGCAAGACGAGGCGGGAGTGCCTGAGCGAGAGCAGACTATGACTTTCGCATTCATCTGGAAGGAAGCTCCTCAACCAGGCCGAAGTAAACAGAAGGAAGGAGAACCCTACATAAAATCTTCTTATCCCATGTTGATAGTAATGATGTCGCAGAAACTCTGGCAAGTCCTCGACTTGGTTGCGATGAGCAACGCACATGGCCAGGTACTCTGTGTCGTCACTCGCAGCGGCATGGCTGAGAGAAAAGCTATGAGCGACGCTGGTAGAAGGATATCGATAGGTGCTTAACGAGTAAATCAGGAGTAAAATGGAGATGGTGGCGAATGGGATGAGAAGGCGGAATCGCCTGAGAGATGCGAAGAAAGAGTGTGAGGGCGCTTGAAAACCCATCTTTGCGATCTTTGCGATATGGGGATGCTGATGGGAATGTGGTCAATTGCATGCGATGCCGCATAGACGTGGCGTCGAGAGTTTGCGAGTTTAACAGAGGAAGTGAGACCCAACAAGGAAGTTTTGATTGCCTGAAGGAGTCTAGAAAGAGCGTGGCACGACGTAATCCTGACTCCTATACTGGAAATGAAGTGTTATCAAATTCTCCTGAAAGGATAAGAACTAGAATACGAGGACGAGGACGAAATAAGTCATTTTCACACCACGAGGCTTATTTCTCCGATATGGGTTCCTGCATTTCGTAGATTTATCTTATTTACGGTATCCTTCGCACGCGATTACGGGCACAAGCACCTAGTCACACAGGCACATACTTCTATCACGTCAGGGCAAGCATTGTTTCATGTTCAGAGGAAAAAATTCTTGTTACTGCGAGGGAGGAGATGTTTTGGTCAGCCCCAGGAAGATCATCATCTGAGCAATACTTTCAAGAACTTTCTTGTGGGAAAGTCCAGTACTAACCACATTATGTGTTAAGCACAGCATAGTTGATGAGTACCTCGACATAGGTATCGTGCTGGGTTCATTATGATAATAGTAATGCTATCCCTTATCCAACCACAGCTACTCACTATACAAAGCATCTCCCTCTTCCCAGACACATATTTCAATTGAGGCATTCTCTAGTCTCTCAACAGCGCCCCGGCCTCCCTGCAATATCCTCCAACACCACCATCATCTTCTTCCATTTCGCCCAGTCTGCCCCTGCCCATCTCACTACCCCAGCAGACAACGACAGCGTCCAAGATACCACTCAGCACCCCTTCCATCGCCCCCAAAACTGCCCACCCGATCGCGCCCGCAATCAGGCCAACCACATATGCGTACAAACTACCTCGCACTCCTGCTCCGCTGACCTCCAGCATCCTTGCCGTGCTGACCCAACCACCAAAGCCAAAGCCGACGGCAGTAACAAAGCGTGTGGCGTGTAAAAGGAGCTTAGCTAGTCTGTAGGCGTATAGTGGCGGTGTCGCAGTGTAACCTGTGTTGCTCGATCGCGATGATGCGGCTGCAGCTCGAGGCGTCAGTGTTGTGGTAGGAGATGTGGCAGCAATAAAGGACATAGCTGAGAGGCCTTTAGCGGAAATGGAGAGTGGCTGGGAATGTATTGCTGCATATGAGAGCGTCAAAGGGTTTGTGAGGATAGTGACAGAGGTTGGAACGAGGTAGTAGAAGAACATGGCAACCATGCCTGTAAGTCTGCGAGGGAGAAGTAGTAGCGGAAGTCGTATCCCAAGGGTGAGTAGCGTCGATAAGCAAATTGTCCCCAGTAGTGTGGTGATCGCGTGGTCAAAGGAGGCGCGCACGACGCGACTTGGTGAAGGTGAAGGGGTGATGAGTCGGTAGAAATACCACTGGCTAACTGTCGCAGCAGTTGTGGCTCGTTGGATGCCGGAGAGTATGCCTAAGGTCCACAGGTATGTGAGGACGAAAAAGGCTCCGAGCCACCATGTGCTGGTATCGATGATGAAAAGATTCTTCGAGGTGGAGAGGTGGCCCCCGAGAAAGACTCTGGCGAACATGATTGTCCAGATCCAGGACCAAATCACTACGCAGGCTAATGTGGCGAAGCCAACCAGGATCAGTGACGGCCGTGCGGCTAGAATACGTGTTGAGAATTCGAGCAACTCGATTGCTCTACCCAGTGCATTACGACTCTTGAAAGCAGTATATGTCCAGCCAATTGCAAACAGTCCAGGCATCAGAGATACCCACCGCATGACCTTATCTTGCACGCTTGTGCCGTTCCATGCACCTTTATAGCTCGATATGAATGGGTAGAGTGAAAAAGCAAAGCTGATGACTGGGACTGCAATCATGACCAGTATAACAAGCGGTTTGACGAAAGACCGAAGCATGGCCAGCCATAACAGTGCTACTGCTGTCGCAATGACTGTGTCCACCGCCAGAAGGTAGAAGGACTTATGTAATGTTGTATATATTGTGTCTCCAAGCAGTGTTCCGCTTCCAGGAGCAGATGTATGCAGACACACCAGAATAAATGTCGCGAAAACCGACGCTATGCAGACGAGATATAAAGTGGACCAAAACGGATCGTGTCTTGGTAAATTTGAAGCTGCAGTTTCCTCTCCAGGCATTATACTTTCGACATCGGGACTCGGCGGACGATATCTTGCGAATGCGTCTGGTATGCTGCCGGATAGAAAAGGATGTGGTAGTTGGTCTTTGAGCTGGCTAAATCGAGAAGCACTCCCAATACCAGATTCGGGATCTTCCTCAATCGTTTCCTCATCCTCCGGTATTGTCGATGCAAGATCCACATCTACTAGTCGATCTCGTGTCCTTCCAAGGCCCTCACTGGCCACTGATTCTGACAATCTTTTCATGGGCAGAATATGTGATGCTCGACCTGCTTCCCTGCCTCGTGCGCCAAAGTCTTCGCCGGTCCACGAGCTTCGTATGCCTTTTGGCCGCTGTTCTGTTCTGGAGAATCTACCAAACCTAGTCTTGTCTCTCTTGCTGCCCTCATCCTCTGATCCACATGAGCCAACCCTCTGTGCACCGCCGCCAAAGTCTCTTCTTGACCTTTGTAATGCATAGAAATCAGCAACCTCTCTCTCGTGCTCCTCGTTGTCATCCTCCTCCCTGAACTCATCATCGTTTGCGCTGAAGAATAGCGGTGCGTTGGGCGGCTGGGACGATAGTCGAGATGCGAAAGGGAACCTAGAGCTCTGTGTATACGGATTGCCGAGTGATTGATGTTGCGCGAATCCTCGGGCAGACTGGCGCGAAGAGGAACGGTCGGAGGGATTACGTTGCGATGCTGGATTTGCTCTGTCTGGTAGAATGTGCGACTGCGATTGTGCTAGAAAGCGAGAAGCATCTGTATAGAAAGCGTTAGAATTAGTCATGCGAGCTATGATCGTAGTTGTGGTAGGATTCCTTACATTCAGAGAACATGGTCTTATAAAAGAGCGCTGGTTGAGCGTGGGCACGATGGTGCTTATGACGAGTTGAAAAGGTCGAAGTAAAGAAGCCAGATCAAAGAAAGGAAGAGAGGTAAAGTCGTGAGTCCCCTTCGCTCTCCAGGCTGATAATGATAAGGCGTCACACGGAGTCAGAGCCGCTGAGTCGAGGTAGATTTGGATCTTATGAGAGAATGACAAGCGCTAATGGCCTGAGGAAGCGAGCATGCCTGCCTGTAAGATAGCAGAGGCGAGGAAGATAGGGAAGAGGTTTCGTGAAGAGTGATGAGCAACAGACATGCAGTCATGTTTCAAAGACGAGAGTCATCATGAAGCCAGCCGCCGCCGTAACGATGATCACGAGATCCACTTAGCCATCTCGAAGATGAGTCCCTAAATGGCCGAAACATCAACAACACCACAAAGGTTACAGTACCGCTCGTTTTTCGCCTTTGCCCCTAGGAAGACCTCTGACAGCGCCACATCCTTCGCTTCGACCTTAGCTGCGACTTCACCACTGTTAGCACAATATCGCCCTTCGTTCTCTGCCTCTGCCCAGCAACAAGAATCGTTTCATCTTTGGACTCTAAACTACCGGTCTTGATTACTGGTGCAGGACAAGTTGTTATCTGATCGTCTTCCTCACTCTCGCGCCAAACGAGCACAAACGTACATACAATCATTACATTCGTCCTTGAAAATCAATCATGCCACCCCAAACGTGGGACTACATTGCGAAACTCGTGTCTCTGGGAGATTCAGGATGTGGAAAGTCGAGTTTGACGATTCGTCTCTGCGAAGGTCGCTTCACAAATTCACATGATGTTACTATCGGTGTAGAATTCGGATCAAGAATAGTCCCTGTAGGACCACCAGCCTCATTAGAACTTGGCATCAACGATCCAGCAAGTTCGTCACGCACACCAGTACCACAAGCAAAGGGAAGCAAGAAGGCTATCAAAGAGGATAGCGCGGATCAAAAACACATGAAACTGTCATTATGGGACACTGCAGGACAAGAGACATACAAATCAATAACAAGATCCTATTTCCGTGGCGCATCAGGAGCTTTACTTGTATTTGACATCACCCGTCGCGAAACCTTTGCCTCCGTTACCTCCTGGCTGCACGACCTGCGACAAATAGCCGAAGAGGGCATAATCGTGGTTTTAGTAGGAAATAAATCAGATCTGGCTCCCGCAAGCATGATTGGTAGTGGCAGGGAAGAAGTGAATAAGAGGCAAGTCACCCGAGAAGAAGCGGAAGACTGGTGCAGAATCAACAAAGTCATGGGATATGTCGAAACCAGTGCGAAAAGTGGTTCTGGCGTTGAGAGAGCATTCTTGGAGGTCGCAGAGCGAATTTATCAGAACATTGAAGCAGGGAAGTATGACCTTAACGATCGGAGGAGTGGTGTGAAAGCCGCGAGCGCAGCAGGTGGAGGAGGAGGTGTGACCAGCAATACTGCCAGGACAGTCAACCTCACAGTACGAGATGATACACCAACGAAAAGTAAAGGGGCTGGAGGTGGTTGTTGTTAAGAGAAAGATGGTAGTGTATGTACGTGCTTGGGAACACCCTAGATCCCCTGGATACATGATGGTTTCTGTAGATAACGTTGCCACATTAGAATCGACTATGCTCGATCTAATGCACCTGATATAAGACCGCAAAGATGTGGAAGCTCGTGCATTGATGACGAGCTCGAGCTTAAATTACTGCCAAGACTTCGTGGCTCCATCATTCCCGCTTCTTGCGCAACCTGCGCCTTTCGACAACAACATTTCCATCAACACACCAATCTATCTATCTATCATAGCGTCTTATCTACAATTAGGTCTGCATCTATCCTTGATACTAGCCACATCTAGTACACCATTTACGAACCTTTGCGCCGACTTCGACTGGAGCGTTCCTTGCGACTGCAAGAAAACAAACAACCTATCGAGCACAAACGCACCTTGAGACTTCACAATGGCATCACGCCCTAGCACCGGCGACACAGTCGATCGATCGAATCGCCTCCCCAACCTCGATGAAGTGCTCTCCCGACAAACCCTTCCACCAGTTGACCTCTACTCTTTCTATATTTACATGCGCGACCAACAACGCAGTGTCGACTACCTTGATTTCTACCTCGACATCTCCCAACACCTATCACTCTGTCGTCACTATGTCCGCGAACTCCGCAGATCCGTGCTACTGGAATCACCCACACCTGACCTCAACGAGAAGAGCGGCGCAGCAAGACTAGGCACGGGCGGGTCGAAGGAATCAAGCAATTATCGTGGTAACGGCGACAGCTTCGATTTGGGAGAGTCAAGTAATCCCTTTGGAGATGCCGCGAGGAGTGTGCACTCAGAGAAGAGTATGCACACCATGCAAAGTGAGGAACATCATTTGAGTCGAATCCTCCGAGATGACAACCGAAATTCATGGACGAAGCAGCAGCAGGCTGGTCATAGCGATAGTCAGCGATCACGTGGCTCTTCACTCGGACTGGGAAGACTCAACACGGGAGGCCATGATAGTTCGCAAACTTCAAGCAATCAGGATCCGAGCCCGCAGCACACGGTCACGCGAGCAGACATTCGTGCGAGTGCGGAGAAGATTCTGTACACTTTCTTGCTGCCAGGCTCCGAGCGAGAGATCATCTTGCCTCAAGGAGTGGTGAATCTGATTGCAGAGGCTATTGAAAATGAAGGCCGAGATGACCCAGAAGTGTTTGATGAAGCAAAGGAATACGTGTTCCAGGCTATGGAAAGAGATGCTTACCCAGGATTCCTTCGTGCGAAGGCACTTGGTAACCTGGTACCGCCTAGTCTGATGCTCAGACTGGTGATTGGTTTACTTGCTATGTTTGGAGCATTTTGGACGAGCTTTATTCTCATCTTTCTCGACTATTCGAGGGCTTTGCGCTGTGTTGTGAGTCTATGGATCCATCATTGTTTTCGATGTGAGGGAAAAATGCTAATCATATGCTAGGTCATCGTACCCTTCACCATCGGAGTCTATGCACTCGCTTCTCATCAATACACACTTGATCCCATTCTCGCAATGGTGGGATACAGTGAATACACCTTCTTCCACTACGTTAAAGTCAAAGAACCATTCGTTCGCAAGCTACTCAGAAAGAGAGGTCTTGCTGTTGGATGGTGGGTTTTCTGGATCGCACTCGCGCTCATCATTCTATTTGTCTTTGTGCCTGGGAAACGTTTGTGATGAAGATGGTCGAGAAGATTTGCAAGGATTAATCTGGTTGCTTGAATGTGGAGTTTTCAGTTGGAATGTTATGAGATGTAATTGCGGCTTGTTACGATTTTCATTCTGTGAATGTGTTATATAGGAAAGCTCCTCCATTCCGAGTCTAATGAATGATATGTTGAAGCAATAGTTACCATTTCCGAATCAAAATCTTAATACCTGCCAAAAATATGACCTGTGCGTTATTAGCTAATATGTGGTTCAGGCCAATGGTGAGCTTGTGCATCACCGTGCTTGGCAGTCGTATTCTATCTAGAAATAGCAACATGAAACGTCACCGCCATTTTCACCACCAATGCCTGCTTATTGACACTACGATACTTGAGCACTGCAGGCCGTGGTACTGCTTTGTGTAGTTAAGCTGAATGCCTCGTGACGTGTTTGAGTAAGCAGAGGAAAAACGTGGGTGCGATGTCGTACAGAACTATGCGTGACATGGCAGCGATACTACTTCTTAATTTGTCTACTGAGATCATCTGGCCTTGGCCCGGCTTGCAGGTTATGCAGGGCATTGGTTTAGCTCTGACATGACCTGGAATGTGCATTGTTTCTTATTTTGTACCTCTTGCTGTTCTGGGCGTCGATCATGATGTACAAGTTGTGACTTCTCTTGTCAGAGGAAGTGGTATAAAATGGGCTACCTGCCCTCTCTCATGTCGAGTTCATCATTAAATCATTAAACATACTCTCATCTCATATCAACTCAATCGGCTTCTCAAGCATTCTAACAACCTTTCATCGAGCACTCCTCAATCTACAACACTCACACTTCACCACCACTGCAACAATGAAGACCACAACCATCCTTTCCACAATTGCCCTCTTCTCGGCAACCACTTTCGCCGCTCCAGCACCAATCCCTCAAACCAGCACAACGCCCGCCGAAGTCGGTCCATTCGGTCTAATGGCCCTCAGATCTGGTTCCGACATTCATTTCGCACAGCTCAACGCACGCGGCTCGAAGTTTTGGATCGGCAAGGATGCACACACTTATTGTCCTGAGGAGAATGAAGAGATTCCATGCAGTTCGCTTGGCAATACGACACAGTTGAGATTGAATGGAGATAGCTTGAGCTTGGACACTGTTGTGCCTGGTATGTCTTTGAACTTTAGTTCTCCCAGCGTGCCGTCTACAATGCTTTGAGACTCAACTTATGGCGACAATGTGATACTAACATCAATTAGGAGGCCAAGGCGTCTACATAGGCCCCAAAGGTGCTCTACGTTTCACCGAGCCTCACAGCCAATTAACCCCAAAGGGTAGCACTACTGGTGGTTTCAGCATCATCGAATCTGCTTCATATGGCACCATTGGCCACGCTGGAGGATTTGTCGCATGCCCTGTCAACAAAAAGAAGGGTGGCTATCCTTATCAGATTTTTGTTCAAGTTGAGGGTTTCAAGCTTGAGAAGGGGTGTGAGGGCTTCGATCTTGTGGGAGTGAACGTTACGACACCTCCTGCCTGGGAGTTTCTTTGAGGCTACAAACGACACGATGTAGTGAGTGAGAGGAGGACTGGCAGGAGGCTGATGGTATGATTCAAGTGAGCATAGTTTTGCGAGACTGCAAGTGGCATAAATATACACTCTTTAATGTAATATCGGTTGTTTTACTTTACGACTCCAGGAGACCAAATGTTCAGTTCCTATATTCATTCGTGGTGTCTCTGAAAAGAGCTTCTATCCTCCTTTCAAGTTATGTTGAACAACCTCGCCGTCGTGTGAATCGTGCCCGCCATCAGAAAACTCCGAAAACATAAGAAGCTACCCTGTCGGTCGAACCCTAATCTGGCCATTGAGATTGAGTGAGCTTTCCGAATCTGGAACAATTTGATTGAGCAGTCGACCCTCCATCACGACCATCACCCTCGTCTGTTCCTCTACCTCCCTCATCCTTTCCCTCCACAATGTCCGCCATCATCTCCCGCCAGCTTATCCAGCGCCCATCGCGGCAACTCACTCCCATCATCCGCTCCCACGTCTCCGTCCGTGGCCAAGCAACAACTACAAAAGCAAAAGAAGCCGTGCAAAATGTTACATCAAAGGCATCTCAAGGCCTCACCAAGGTCTCCTCGTCAGTGAGCGAGTCAACGAGCAGCGTAGCCAGCAGCGCCGCAGACGCAGCCAAGAGCAGTGGTGGCAGGATGGGCAGGATGGTGCAGACTGTGCAGGGTTAGTCTACAAGAGTTGCACATTGAATATGGGATAGGAGCACGGCTAATGCGGACTTCTCATTCAGCTTATATTCCAGTCATCACACACCAATCTAAAGTCGCCCTGGAGGTCGGCAAGATTGTCGCTAAGGGCCAGGGAATGGGTATTCCGTACGTATACTCGGTTATCTACCTTTAAAAGTTGTCTCATGACCTTTGCAACTGACCAATTGTCTCTACCTCCATAGATCCATGGCACAAATGACAAAAACCTACGATCCCCTCATCACCGCCGTCCGCAACCCATACAACGCTGGTCACCACGCACAAGGTCTCGTAAATGCTATTCCTGGATACCTCAACTCAATGCGCAATATGAACAGCGCACAGGCAATCAGCGCTGCCGTTGTCGTGGCCGAGGTTATTGGTTTCTTTACTGTGGGAGAGATGTTGGGTAAAATGAAGGTTGTGGGATATAGGGGTCCTGGATCTCAGCAACAGCACCCTGTGACGGAGCACTAGATGGCGTGGCACTAGGCGTGGTGAGTGTTGTTGAGGATGAGTTCGGATGGCAAATGACTGGATTTGAAAGAGGAGAGACGAGGATTTATGGTGCAGGATTGTCTGGAGGACGGCTAAAGATAAAATGTACCTACGAATATCGGCTTCCTGAAAGACTCTCAATCACAGTTCTTACGAGTGCGAAGACGCTGACCCTTTCACCTGGACCCTTCTCGACGTCAACAACGAGCTCATGGGAGACTATCGCTACGTTGTATTGATAAGCACCTTTCATGAGCACGGATATATAACCGATTTTCTGTTCCTTTCCAATCTAGAGCCAGTCACGACATTCGGCTATCGAGTTGTGGCAGATCCACTGTCACCGCTGGCTCCTCAAATGTGACCGTTGTCAATGTGTCCTACAATCGCCCTTCTGTGATACATCATGGATCTGTGAACACTGGCCATTCTATGATACATCATGCATTTGTGAACACTTGACCGATGTGAGACACACCTGACCAGCATTAGAGAACATCGTTCGATGGAGGCACCTCCTATGCAGACGCCAGGCCAGGTCACGTCGACATACACATTATCCAAGCTCTTCCAAGATCCTACCCCAGTTCAAAATTGGGTGTTCATCCGGTCATCCTCACAACCTAGGATATAGCTGAATTTATACTTTAATGAGCACCCATCCTAGGCCTACCTTATTAAGAGTGTAACAGGGTGGAGATGGTCTAGCTAATACAAACGTACTCTAGCACTCTCACACTACAGAAGCAGTATCGAAATCGGACATCGACATCTGAACTGGGGTAGGCTCTTCTAGATGGCGATAGTGGTCACTACTTTACCTAGGCGCACGTCCTTCACCAGCGTTATCGTTATCCTCATCATTATCCTCACTCGCCTCCACTCCTGCTACAGACGCAATCGCCGCCTACGTAGTAATCTTGTTAGCAATTTCATCTTCTTCTCATTTGCTCAACATCTCATCCCAAAACTCACCATGATATCCTCATCATCAACGGCATCATCTCCTTCACCCCCGAACCCATAATCGTCCGCTCCATACTCCATCAATACCCACTAATCATCACAATCACAATCAGCAAACACATCCAAGCTCTGCACCAAAAGGAAGAAAACACGAAAGACGAGAAACATACCTGACAAAACTTCTCCCAGTCCCTTTTCCACTCTTTCATCCTCTTCGCCCGTAATCCCTTGCCAACCTTCGAATACACCCCCCCTCTCACATCATCCAACCAATCCTTCGGACTCAAATCTTCAAACGCAGCCCATCTGACACTATTCTCCGCCATTGACCCCAGCCCTTCCAGTCCTAGATTCTCAAGCGCTTGGATCGCTTGGTAGAAGTCATGGCTCATGCCCAGCTTATACTGCCCCAGCATAGCCGGATCATCATTGCACAACGCCACCGGCACACCCTGTGCCAACAGAGCCGGGAGCGGGTGATTTTGCATACTCGTGCACAGCCTGAGGATTTCGTTGCTGATGGGACAGCACTCGACCAGGACCTTCTTGTCTTTGACCATGTTCATCAGCAGCGGATGTTTATACAAACTATAAGCATGCCCCAACCTCCTCGTCCCCAACGCAATCGCATCAAACAGGTTATGGTCGACTTCATCACCACTCCCCAGCGTCTCGCCAGCGTGGAAGAAAAACGGAATATTGACCTGTTCGGCAGCACATTGCTTTCTAAACCAGAAGATCAACGGCGTCAGATCTGCCAGCGAGCGGCCCGCATCTTCCTGGCCGACGAGGTCGAAGCCGGCAATGACGTATGGATAGTCCAGTTTGATGTCGATGCAATCCTTCATGTTCTCCAAGATAGCGCGGTTGTCGTGACTTCGCAGCGCCGTCCAGATCATGCGTGCGCCCCAGAACCCGGCGCCGGCTTCTGTGGCTTGAAACGCTTTGACCTCCTCCTGAAACACGCGGATACTTTCCCTGTAGCCCTCGAAGGAATCAAGGTACTCTTGTTGTCCGGCGCGCTGCCAGCGGAAGAGAAAGGTCGAGCGGACATCGACGTAGCGTACGCCATCGGCCATCAGGTCGGAGAACATTCGCTGCAGGTAGCGTCGGTGGATGGGCTCGTAGTTCATCAGGGCGGAAACGGGGATGAAGCAGTTTGAGAAGCGCTGCCATATTTCGCAGGGGCCGACGTGGGCGCGTGTTGCTTCTTCGAGACTGATGGAGCAACGACTGGTGAAGAAGGCAATGAAGCCTGCTCTGCCACCATTCTCTGGGAATGAGTCTGCGGCGTCGCGAAGTGGGATCCAGGTGTTTGGTGTATAGGCATCGGTCCAGATAGAAGCTTTCCCAATGTCCTTTTTGGACGCGCGAAACTGGAAGGAAAAGTCCAGCGTATTGCGTGCTGATGCGGTTGATAGGGGTTTGGGCGCTGACATGTACATGCCATCGATTTCATCCAAGACAACGTTCATCAGCCAGGCCATATCGACCATGGCACTAAGATGACAGTGCAAGAGAGCGCCCTTTGGCATGTGTTGGATGATATTGAAGAGTTTGGATTTTTCAATCTGTTCGCGTGCCAGCATGAATGACATGCCCGGGAATGTGTCAACGCCATGTTTCCTTGCCAGCGAATCGTCGCTCACTTCGGAGGAAGGAGCTTGCCAGATGCTTTGTAACTCTTCGAATCTGATTGCGTTGACAATACTGCATGCTTCTGATGCCTAGATGAGAGAGGATTAGTGGTCACGTGATGAGGTTGTTGTACATGAGGTGGCTTCTGTAGACGCACCATGGGCGACAGCATCTGTCGAAAGTCACGATCTTAAGCCGACAAACATATCAGTCTTGCGTTCATGACCAGATCGATGTGCATAGGGTATCACAAACCGCTTCGGTGCTTCTCTTCCTGTGCAACAAGGGCATCTCGTCCTTGAAAATATTTCTGAATGAATGGATCGGACATCTGCGGGATACCCTCTTCGAGCTCCCATTGCAGGTTCTTCTCTTCTGCATTCATTTCTTCTGCCATGATGTATTTGTTACTTGATACACTTAAAGTGTAGACTTTCTTTAACGTTGGTCTCACCTGGGTTTCAGTTTGCGTGGGGCTCCACATGCCAAGGCCAACACAAAAGTGTGCATTAGAGGTGGTCATCCAATTTCACTAATTGCATATTGCGAGAGAACCTCAATAGTGGAGATCCATGCTCAGAGACAGCTTGCGACAATCCTATAGACACAGAGATTATTGGTAGAAGTGATAAAATTCAAGTACACAAGGAGAAGCCGACCAAGGTCAAGGCAGTCAAGACAAGACTAGCAGTAGAACTACATCGCCGATTTTGGTGTAGGTGTATCTTTCTGCTTGACGAGAAAAACAGTAATAGGAATTCTGCTACAACCAGGATTGCTATACAATCCTCTCCACCCAGCAGCTCTTCGCTGCAACCAAACCCCGTCCACATCTCAGTGAGTGTGATATTGTTATATCTGTATTCGAGAAACCATTCAAGACATGTAAGACGTGACGACATGATGGAACATCTACTGGGAAGGAGCCTCAGTCTCAACAGCAGCAGGGGCCTCAGTTGGCTCTTCACCACGGGGCGCACCAGACTCGGCAGTGGGCTCAGCTTCGGAGGAAGTCCAGAGAGTCTAAAATTTAAGTTAGTGACATAGCTTGAGAACATTGTGATCTTTCTAACATACCAAGTTATCACGGAGAAGTTGCATAATGAGAGTCGAATCCTTGTAGCTTTCCTCGCTGAGGGTGTCGAGTTCTGAAATTGGTCAGCATTTGCATAGATACCACATTGACCGCTCCAACTTACCAGCAATAGCATCATCAAATGCCTGCTTGGCGAGGTGGCAAGCCTGATCGGGGGAGTTGAGGATCTCGTAGTAGAACACTGAGAAGTTCAAGGCAAGACCGAGACGGATGGGATGTGTAGGAGCGAGGTCGGTCTGAGCAATGTCGGTAGCAGCGGTGTAAGCCTCGAGAGACTTGTCGGAGGACGTCTTGCGCTTGTCACCGAGGGCGAACTCGGCGAGGTAACGGTGGTAATCACCCTTCCTAATGGAGTTGTCAGCCTGTTGAAAGCGCGCGCGAATATGGGACCTTTTCTTACATCTTGTGGTAGAAGACCTTTGATTCACCACTCTGAGCAGATGGGATCAAGTGCTTGTCAAGAACTTCAAGGATGTCCTCGCAGATCTTGGCGAGTTCCGCCTCGATCTTTTGACGGTACTCCTTGATCAATGTGACCTGACCATCGTTGCCCTTTGACTCCTCCTTTTGCTCAATTGAGGTGACAATTCTCCACGATGCACGGCGAGCACCAATGACGTTCTTGTATGCAACAGAGAGAAGGTTTCGCTCCTCAACGGAGAGCTCTTGGTTGGCAGAGGCGACGGCCTTCATGTTCTCGACCATTTCTAGTCAAAAGTCAGCTTCGCAAAATCGCAAGCAAAGACACTAATCTTGACGAACCTTCATAACGCTCAGCCTGCTCCGCGAGCTTGGCGAGGTAGACGGAATCTTCGTAACCGGGCATTGTTTTTGATATCTGAACTGCAAAATCCCAATCAGCACGTCTCAATCTTGTGTATTATCGTCCAAAAGCAGAAAGTGTGAATGTGAAGTAGCGTCCAGGTGTTTCTCTTCGCAATCGCAAAGGCAAGGCGCAACGCGTTTACGTGATTTGCCTTATGAATGCAAGGAACAGATGGGTGTGACAATGCGCGCTATCCCTATGTACAATGGCACCACGGAGTTCGGGATAGAATGTTGCTCTTGAGGCCCTGGAGGCTCTTGTGTTCTCTATTGTGACCATCGATATGCGCATGTATTGCAATGCTGCTTCTCCCTCAATGACAGCAGGCTCGATTGATACGACGCGGTCGTTTGATCAGGCGGAATCTTGAGTGACGTGTCTCGTGCCAAAGCCGCAACACGTTCCAGGACAATGGATTGAAGGGGCTAGCTCACCTTAGAGACAGTGATAGTATTTGGGTTGAGGATAGGAAGAGTTGGTGTGAGGTCAACGAGCGAGCAAAGATGTTGTTATTGAGGTAGACAATGTGAAAGGAGTTCCATCTCGAGTTCTGAACCCAACGAATGAGGGGCACGCTGCCGGCGATAAAAATAGCCCCTTTTTATGCGCTTCAGCCTCTGCCGAATTGGAACCTTCGTCATTAGGTAGCTCCTGCCAGCTCCAGCACATACTGCACAGTATAAACAAGCCAAAACACCACCTGTTCTGCAAATCTCCCACTTCCCTACTCTTCAGACCCTAGACCGACCCCGCCATCATGATGCGCCAATCCATTACCCGCTGCTCTCGCCAGCTCATCCGTCCAGCTCGTCTCTTCTCAACTTCCGTCCGAACTATGGCTGAGGGTGACCTTGGTGCTCCCGCTGGTGGACGAAGGTGTGTGATGCGGCAAGCTGCCAAACGATGGAAACTAACATCTTTCTTTAGTGACGCTTTCTCCAAGCGCGAGAAGGGACAAGAGGACCAATATGTGAGGCAGCAAGAGATGCAGAAGTATGTCTTGAAATACGATATAGTGTAGATGTTCGACCTGACGCGAGGATCGTAGACTTCACCTTCTTAGACAAAAGTTGAGGGATCAGAAGAAGGCCATTGAGGAGCTTGAGAAGGACTTGTGAGTTGAGAATATGTATTTGAAGAGTTGAGCACGAGCTAATGGTTTGCAGGTCTGCTATGGTCGAGGAAAGCTCCTCCGGGAAGCAATAGATGACAAAAATGGAAGGAAGACTCAATGAGAAGCAACAGGTCGTGGCGAACATTGCTTCACCTCTAATATCATAAAGTACATTTGAGCCTATGGAAGCTATGTCAATTGGTCTCAATTCTTCGTGAAATGCTGTTATCGAAACATCCTCCATCATTTCAACCCCTGCCAGCATACGACCTATAAAAATCATCCGCCGCGCTGGAAGATAGTGCGCCTCTGCTCCTTGATCCAATACGTTGGCTCTCCTTTTGAGCTGTAGCAACCTTCGCTTGTAGAGCTGCCGCTCCCTGGTCAATGAGTTGCAGTTGTGACAAGTGTGCGTTGAGGACACGGACGATTTGGGAAAGCTAAAACGGCAATTAGTAGTGCCAGAGACTTGACGATATCCGTGACGGAAACTTACTGGGTCGTCTGTTTTGCTTGTCTTGCTGATAGCAGAAGACACATCGTTGATTTCCTCGATCATAGTTGTCAAATCTTTACTCATGTCGGTAAGACGCTCCGAGACGCGCTCAGCAGTTTTGTACCTGAAAGATGGTCAGCAATGTGACACTGCGATGTTGAGCTGATTACTCACGTTCGTTCTCGTTCCTGGTCTGGTCCCTGCAAGCCCTCACCCTGTCCGACCTGTCGTGCCATCATCTCGTCGACTTCTCTCTCATATCTATCTAGCCACTGCGAAAGCTCGTCCTGATGACTCTCAACCGCACTCAATTGCTTTTGTACTTCAGAGACATCGCGCTCTGCTTGAAAAGTCTTCGAGTACAACTTTGAGATTGCGTTTCCATTCTCTAGCAGCATACGGTCCCATGAGGCGACTTTTTCTGCTTGAGCTTGAAACTCCTTCTGATATTTGCTGAGGTCAGAGGCCCATCGAGTGATGATCTCGTCCATTGATTTGTTCTTGAGGCGTGATTGAGGAGTCGGTGTCGGTCCGGTTGTGGATGCACCAAGCGTGTTACTAGCAGCAGTTGCGGAAGTTGCAGCAGGTGCAGCTGTTTGAGCTGGTGCAGCATCTGCAGGCTTTGAAACAGGAGGTCCGAACAAGGAATTCGTTGTCGTGCTCTCAGCTGGCTTAGCAGGTGTAGCACCAAACAATGAAGCACTAGCAGGGGCTGTTGCGCTGGGTACTGTGGCATCTCCCGCCTTCGAGACTGTAGCATTAGCCGTCGGAGCCTCCTTCTTTTGACCCAGTGTGAACGGCGATGCCGCTGGTGTAGAGGCGTCCTTGTTGGCACTTGGCGCACCGAACATACTCGTGCTTGCTTGTGCAGAGGTGGACTCAGGTTGCTTCCCACCGAACCCTGCAAAAGAATTGCTCGGTGCCGAAGGAGGTGCTGCGTCAGTCTTCTCACTGGATGAGCCAAAGGTTGGAGCAGCTGTTGGGGCTGGAGCCGGAGTATCCTTCTTCTGTCCAAATCCAGCAAAGAGATTAGTCGACGATGGGTTGGTCGCGGCAGCTCCGCCGAAGAGCGTTGAGCTCTGGGTCGGCGCACTAGGTGTGGACCCGAACAGACTTGGCTTCTCAGTGGTGGGAGTGGACGTTTCACTGGCTGCTGCATTACTTGCTGGAAAGCTGAAAGCTGGGGCTTTGGTCTCTGCTGGTTTTTGAGTACTGTCCGACGTGGCAGTACTGGGTGCTGGTGCAGTCGAGGATGGAAATTGAAAGAGATTGGGTTTAGTGGTTGGCGCGCTCGAAGATGTCTCTGCTCCACCGTCGTTTGCAGCAGGTTTCCCAAATAGACCTCCACTTGAGGGCGTCGAGGTTGGCGTGCTACCAAATAAGCTTGGAGTCTTCGCACCCGCCCCGCCAAACAGAGAAGACGGCTGAGCCGCAGATTGCGCTTGTTGTCCAAAGGTGGTTATGTTTGCTGGGGCGGAAGTAGATTGTTCTGTAGGCGTGGCCCCAAATAATGAAGACGTGTTCTTAGCAGTGTTACCTAAGTTGAACAGGCTATTGGTGGGTGGTGGTCCAGCAGGTGTGAAAGAATTGGCATTGCCGAAGGAGAAGCCAGCCTTATTTGTGGTAGGCGTCGTTGAGCCAGATGCAGCTGGAGTGGAAGAGTTGTTTGCGTTGGATCCAAATAAGCTTGTTGATTGTCCTGTACTCCCTGCTGCACTGTCTGCTGGTTTTCCTCCAAACCCAAAACCTGCACTTCCTGACACCCCTGCTGATCCAAAAACGCTGCTTGTGTTGTTCTGACCCATCGTACCAAATGGACTGGCCGTTGTAGACGTGTTTCCGAATAGTGGGGGTGCTGCACTTTTGCTTGCTTGACCAAAGAGATTTCCAACACTTCCAGTGTTTGAGCTTGTCTGACCAAAGGCCGGCTTCGGGGCATCTCCATTGCCACTGTTAGTCGCGCTGCCGAACAAAGGCTGGTTGCTAGACATGATGTTATGATGCGAAGAAGCCCTTGAGTGTGGTGTTCGTTCGAGAGGTGGAGGTTAGAATGGAATGTGCGTTATATCTTCAGCCCAGCATATCCTCGTCACCCTGTATAGGATAGGATGATCTCCGAACTCTTCTCTTTGAGGTGTGCAGAGTCAAAGTCAAGATGAAGATTTGAGATGTCTCAAGGTTACAGTACAATGTTTCACGGTTTCATCTGAAACGCGCTTTGCGACACGTCTTGGCAGGGTCTCGCGCTACCTGGTACCAGCTCCAGTCACATCCTACCTAACTATCATACAACGCATCCCACTGTATCTACGATGGCCAACCTTGCACCACCTACAGTTCACAGCGAAGATCCCGGTGCTCACGAGCTTGGTAGGTGAACGCATAGTCAATGGACCTATACAACATCGAGCTCATGAAACAATAGAGGATGAACATCCATCATCAGCCTCGACTACCCCAAACAAGCATCAAGACACACCAGGTGGCCTCCCTATACCAAAGACAATCGTTGAAAAGGTCGAGCCGGAGAACCCTAGTCACGGAGAGGTGCCAGGTAAGGCTATGATATGAGCATATCATGGACGTTACAATTGACAAACCTAGGCACCGCTGCCTTTGATATAAGGACAGAAGACGCCGCACCAGATGAAGTTCGCACTGCGCCCGACATCACGCGAGCCAATCTTGAAGGTGTGTTGTAAGACCTACCTTGTGCCGCTTCTGAGAGCAACTGACATGGTCAGACATACCAACGACTTCTTCGGACAGAGATCGACGCCATGAAACACCACAAAACGACCCAGACGGTACAGCGCCAAGCAGACCCGCCTCACTAGCCACGGAAGATGATATAATAGAGCAGGAAGCAGTCGAAGATGCCCGGGCGGACATTAGCACAAAAGAAGACGAAGAGGTGGCAGAAGATGACGGCTTTGACGATTTCGATGATTTTGCAGAAGGAGAAGAGGATGACGATGCATTTGGGGAATTCGATGAGGCATCAAATGACACTTTTGAACACTCAATACAAGAACCTGTCTCCAAGCCATCCAATATGAAAACAACAACGACTTATCAACCTGTGAGTTCTGTGCTCAATTCGCCATTGCAGTAGTTGTGACCTGTTTGATTGACTAATTCTGTTGCAGCGTATTCTGGACTTTGACGGCCTCGATTCTTTGGAAAATATACAAGCAGCTCTCGAGCCGTTTATGGCAGATATCTTCCCAGGCGCGAATGCTCAACACGATTCACAAGATATTGATATGTCCGAAGTCAATCTATCCTTTCTCACAGAACGAAGTCAATCACTATGGGGTCAACTGGTGGCCCCGCCTCCACTACAACCTCCAGATTGGATTCGCTCTCGTATTCGACGTCTTTTCCTAGTATCACTTGGCGTACCGGTCGACCTGGATGAGATCTTACCTGCCAGCAAACAAAAGAAGCTCGTTCTTCCTTCACTGAATCTTGATCAAGATCGACGAAGCTCTATAATACCAAATGGCGCTGCAGCTAGTGGGTTAGTGGAGCGGATCAAGGGCGAAGACGCCATGGGAGCCGGAAGCACAACACCAGATACCGTATCGAAGCCTAAACCAGGATCGGAACTGGATCTCAATGCTGCTAGGCTATTGTGCTCGACCACAGATGTCGCCATCCACAACCTAACAGATGCCGAGCTACAGGAACATGTTGCTCGCTTAGAGAGGTACAACGGACTGGCCGAGCAGATGTTACAATACTGGGATAAACAACGAGACAGTGCCATGGGCAATAAGAAGGCATTCGAAGAGGTTATTGAGAATCTTGTAAAACACGCACAGAAAATTCGCAAATGAGACGAATGTTGCATGATATCCACAACACAATCGTCGATTAGAGGTTGTCAATGTCATTAGAGGTTGATGTTCTGGCTGGATCTTGAATGCTGCGAGAGGGAGGATTGCACTCCTCGACTGGCGAGTCGTATCGAAACCGTATGCTTTTCAGGATTTCTTAATACCTTCACGAGCGAAATCCTTTCATAGGTAAAACCTGGTGTGAGGCGTGCTGTGGTACTTTAGTATTAGCTACACCACCTCTATCTTGCCGTACTGCTAAATGGCTGCCTATCAGGACGCGAATTCATCTAAATCCTAGGTTGTGAAGATTGCTGGTGACACTGAAGCTGGAATTACGTCTGGCGGCTATACCCGGAATCGTAGATGGCTACAATACTACTGGCCTCCTCAACTGACGGGAAACGCCGAGGTTGAGACGTTAGCAGGGCGTTTTTGTGGGTTCAAAGGCGTAAAGCTTGGCCGGAAATAAAGAACTCCAAACTCCAAACCTCCAAATGTGAGCCGCATGACGGGCAAGGTAGTTGGAAAGTGTATATGCCTACAGGAGCTCACCGCATGTTGCATTAGATACATTTTATAGCTTCTATAAATGTTGACAACTAAGTCGGTCGTCGCGCACTTGTTAGTAACGCCTTCTGTTTAGCGCGCAGGCAGTTTGGATGAAAAGGTTAATTCGGGACGACGATCGTCAGCTTGAAACAACGGTTGTTTGTTGGCGTTTCAAAGCACGTCCTTTACTCCTGTCGGACGAGTATCAGCCTAATGTTCTTGACAGCTCACACCTTCCTCACGCACATTCTCGACTCTGTAAAACTACACTCTCACTCTTCCCAAAGCTGCTGGACAGCTACAAAGAATAGAAGTAGACCACACAGACAGTCGTCACCTTCGCTCGCGCTTTGCCTTGTTTCCTTGTCGTTCTGCTTAGCTCAAGACTACAATCACTCGTGGTGCTAACCCTCACCTTCAGGTATTTAGTTCCCTATACTAGAAGCAGAAAGAGCACACCGGTGCAAGATACACTTTCGCCCAAAGCACAGACGTCATTGGAATGCTGCAGTAACCACGCTGTCGGGAACGTCCATTCACATAAGACCTCTTCAATCGTCAAGATGGCGTCAGAAGATGCATATGCCGCCATCGCGGGTATGCTATCAAACATTGGGACACGATTCGCTTCAGTGGATGAAAATGTCCAGTCCAATCCTTTCGGTACCAATGGTGCCAAAACGCGCACTTTTAAAGTGCCAGGACCCAAGTCTTCGACCAAAACGGCTCTCGAAGAGCAATTGTCAGCACTACAAGCACGTATCAACATGCTGGAAGCGCGTGCCAGTGCTGTAGGGTCGCAAATTTTGCCAACTACACCAGGAGAGCTACCAATTCAGATGTTGAGCTTGGATGGTCACACGAGCCCAGCAATAACATCACAGGATTCTGGAAATACTGCTCCGTCTTCTGCCCTCAAGGACATCAGATCGTTTCTTTCTGGAAAACAATCGATACAATTATCTGTACAGCAGGCAGAATCTATACGTTCCTTGGTGGATGACCAAGCTCAAGAGATAGAGTGTCACAAGGAGACAATAGAGACACTCAGTAGCCAATTATCAGATCACGAGGCGAATGCCAAGCGCGCTATTGGTGATCTGTCTGATGGCGCAGACGATATAGCTGCGCTCAAACGGGAATTGAGAAAGAATCAACAGGCCAACGAAGCTTTCCAGAAGGCGCTTCGTGAAATAGGCAGTATCATCACGGCAGTAGCTAATGGAGACCTCGCAAGAAAAGTCATGATACATTCGAAAGAACTGGATCCAGAGATAGCCACTTTCAGTAAGTCCCTTTGTTATACCACTCTTATGCCCAATCTTCCTCAACCTTTATTATATTATACTAACTTGCATCAGAACGTACTATCAACAAAATGATTGACCAATTGCAAGAATTCGCACTTCAGGTCACCCTCGTGGCTAAAGAGACTGGTACTGAAGGTCGACTTGGTGGTCAGGCTGTTCTCCCTGGCGTGAGCGGCATCTGGGCCGAACTCACCGAAAATGTCAATGTTATGTCTGCACAGCTCACTGAACAAGTCAGAGATATTGCGAAGGTTACTACTGCTGTGGCAAGAGGTGACTTGACCCAGAAAGTCAGTGCAGACTGCAAAGGAGAGATCTTGGAGCTTAAAGTAAGTTGCTCCTTCCCGACCGTAGATGGTGAGAGACGTGACTTCCTTGCCAGGAATTTGCTTCATGCCGATGGGCACTCCTTACACCACTCTTCAGCACAGTCTTCCTCAACATGTATTATATCGTACTAATTTGCATACCCAGATTACGATCAATGCAATGGTGGATCAACTGCGGCAATTTGCACACGAAGTTACGGCACTTGCTCTTGAGGTCGGCACAGAAGGAAGACTTGGCGGTCAGGCGACTGTGCATGGAGTCGAGGGTACTTGGAAGACATTGACATTGACAGTGAACACTCTTGCTAAGCGCCTGACCGAGCAAGTGCGTGAGATTGCTGAAGTCACTACGGCTGTCGCGAGAGGAGATTTGAGCAAGAAGGTTGAAGCAGACGTCAAGGGTGAAATCTTGGAACTCAAAGGTTCGTCTTATTCACAAAGTGTTTGTGCACCTTACTAACATCTAGCTAGTGACCATCAATCGTATGGTCGACAGATTGCGAACTTTTGCGTTCGAAGTTTCCAAAGTCGCCAGAGAAGTCGGTACCGAAGGTGTTCTCGGTGGCCAAGCTCGTGTAGAGGATGTTGAAGGAAAGTGGAGAGATCTTACCGATAATGTCAATCAGATGGCCGCCAACTTGACTGCTCAAGTACGATCCTTTGCAGTAATCACCAATGCTGCTATCTCTGGAGATTTCACACAGAAAATTACCATTGCTGCCAAAGGTGAGATGAACGAGCTCAAGACCAAGATCAATCAGATGGTCGCCGGCCTTGGCGAAAGTTTCGAGAAGATCAACAATGCAAGGGAGGTTGCTGAGCTTGCCAACAAGACAAAGTCCGAGTTCCTAGCAAATATGAGTCACGAAATCAGGTAAGTCGTGTAACTTTCGTCAATTGTCATTGACTGCCCAAGTCAATCCGACATAGCTATTATGGGACTAATTTATGCAGAACTCCGATGAACGGTATTATTGGAATGACACAACTCACACTTGATTCTGATCTCGAGGGTGGTCAAAGAGAGATGCTGAACACGGTTCATTCGTTGGCTAACGGACTCCTGACCATCATTGACGACATTCTGGACATTTCTAAGATCGAAGCAAACCGTATGGACCTGGAACAGATTCCATTTTCTTTGAGATCTACAATATTCAACGCAATGAAGACACTTGGTGTAAAGGCGAACGAACGTTTTCTTAACCTGGCATATGAAGTGGACAACACCATTCCTGACTGGATCATTGGTGATCCATACCGATTGAGGCAGATCATCATCAACCTGGCTGGAAATTCAGTCAAATTTACTGAGCGTGGCGAGGTCAGGGTACGCATCTCGGATTGCGAAGAAAACGGAGAGTCTTTCAAGATAAAGTTTGCTGTATCTGATACCGGTATTGGTATTCAGCAGAACAAGGTTGACCTGATCTTTGATACATTCCAACAAGCTGATGGCTCGACTACTCGAAGGTTTGGTGGCACTGGCCTTGGTCTGTCTATTTCTCGTCGACTCGTGAACCTCATGGGCGGTGAAATGTGGGTTGAGTCTAAGTTCGGACATGGAAGTACTTTCTTCTTCACCTGTCGCTTTGTCAAGGCACCTCAAGACATTAACCATACAAAGACGTTACTGCAGCCATACAAAAAGCAAACAGTACTCTTCATAGACCGTGGGCTTACCGGATGTTCTCACGAATTGGTAGATGCAATCCAGAAGCTCGGCTTCAATGCGCTTCATCTTCAGGCGATACACGATACTGGACCCCTAGATGTTGCGCAACTGAAGCAACCTTTCGAATGTGTACTTGTTGACTGTCATGACTCCGCAAGAAGGATCCGCAGTATCGAGAAGTTCAAGTACGCTCCAATAACCATGGTTGCACCAAAGATCTCCATCGGCTTCAAGTTTGCGCTCGAGGATGGTATTGCAAGCTATATGACTACGCCTTGCTCCCCTGTCGATCTCGGCAATGCTCTACTTCCTGCCTTCGAAGGTAGAGCCACACCCTCCGTTACGGATCAGTCTAGATCTCTGGACCTTCTACTAGCCGAGGATAATTTGGTCAATCAGAAGCTCGCCGTGAAGATATTGGAAAAGAATCACCACAAGGTGACCGTCGCGAACAACGGGCTTGAAGCATTCGAGCATGTCAAGAAGAAGCGCTTTGATGTCGTGCTCATGGGTAAGTTAATATAATCGGTCTCACCCTCACAACATGCTAATGCTTGCGTGGATGTGCAAATGCCTCTTATGGGAGGCTTCGAAGCTACAGAGACTATCAGGAAATACGAGAGCGAGATGGATCTTCCGAGGACACCAATCGTGGCTCTTACCGCACACGCCATGGTGGGTGATCGGGAGATGTGCTTGGCACACCAGATGGATGTGAGTTATTCAGAAGAGTCCACTGATGTCACAATACTCATGCCCAAACAGGAATACCTCTCCAAGCCTCTGAAGCAGAATCAACTTCTACAAATGATTTTGAAGTGCGCAACAATGGTATGTATTCTGGTTTCGCCCTTCTTTTGCCCTTTTTAGGGCTCCCTTCGCTACCTAAACCAGAGCTAATCATAATCTAGGGTGGAGCAATGCTGGAACAGAAGAACAAGTCAAGACGTAATCTCATCAACGTCGACGAGAATCCGCAACTCAAAAAGGGCCTTGCCAGTCCACAACGACCTGCCTTGGAGCACAGAGGTTTCACACAAGCGGGCACTGTTCTTGAGAGTCCCTCGATACTTGCGCCCGAGACGGATCCCATGGCGAGGCTACATCGGTCTCATAGTAGCTAAGCGATTCAGATTCTACTTCTTTCGGTGGTATTTAAGGGTACGCATTACGAGTGTTACGTTCTGGGTCGGAAATGGTCCACATTAGAGGGCATTGTGGTAACGGACATATATCGGAGACTGAAGGTCAGGTCGATGGCGCTGGCGCTGGGCATATCATGGGCTCGTGGTCAGGGCAGTTGCAACAGGTCATGAAATATAGTTAAATATGTATAGGCCGAGCATATTTGCTTGGCATTCCGTTCTCCGCGACCTCCAAGCAAGCGAAGGCGGGGCACTCTTCATAGCCTAAATCTAGCACTTCCATATTTGCATAAAATGTGCTTAGAGACGTGTGCATAGTATAAGAGCTTGTCGTCCGTATCTAGAGTCGTGCCGAATATAAAGAGTACTCCTAGAAAGACCACCATCCTAGAAGGGATTCTTTTGTTCACCATTTCCCACCCCAACTCCACAAAATGACCACCTCTTCTTCCTCATCCTCTGATATCCCCCACCTCGTTGACACACCAAACTCCAAACAGCTCATCGTCGATGGCAAACCCTTCCTCATCCTCGGTGCGGAGTTGCAAAACTCCTCGCTCTCTTCATCTGAATATATGTCTACGAGATGGCAGAACCTGGTTGATATGAACATCAACACCGTGCTCGGTGCGGTGACGTGGGAGGCTATCGAGCCAGAAGAAGGCAGTTTTGACTTCGAGGACTTGGACAAATGTGTCCAAGATGCGAGGAAGTTTGGCTTGAGATTGATCTTGTTGTGGTTTGGTGAGCTGATACTTCTCTAAGCAATGAGACAAAAAGGATATCAAAACCAATGACATTTTGTTGATTTCTCTTAACAGGCAGTTTCAAAAATGGTAAGCTCGAATACGGATAACCAACCGCGAGGTAACAGCCGACTGATCTTCTCTCTATAGGTCTATCAAGCTACACACCCAGCTGGATCAAGATGAACGAAAAGCGCTTTCCCCGAGCTCAACTTCGCAAAGCCGGCGGCATCCTCCAAACCGCCGACGTCGTGTCACTTTTCCACGATGAAGCCCCAAAAGCAGACATCAGAGCCTTTTCCGCACTGATGCAGCACCTAATGGAGATCGACTCCCCCCACCACACTGTGATAATGGTGCAAGTTGAGAACGAGCAAGGACTTCTCGGCGACAGTCGTGATGGAAGCGAAGCAGCTAATGCTGTGTTTTCTGCGCCTGTACCCGAGGATCTTGTTAAGTTTCTTTCGGACGACTACGACAACTTGCACCCGCATTTGCAAGCACATCTGACACATTTTGCGGCCTTGCCTACTGCTAAGCGTGCAGGCACTTGGGCTTCAGTCTTTGGACCAGGTCCGTACACAGACGAACTGTTCATGGCATATCATTACGCCAGATACGTCAACCGCGTCGCCTCAGCCGGTAAAGCCATCTATCCTCTCCCTCTGTACACTAATGCCTGGCAAAACTCAGCCATCCCCGAGGGCCAAGAAGCCGTGGCTGGCGGTGGCAGTATTCCTGGCGAGTATCCATCCGGTGGCTGTGTCTCCAACGTCCTGGATATCTGGCAGCAGTTTGCCCCTGCTCTGTCCTGCCTGAGTCCAGACATTTATATGAACGACTACGACCTCACCTTTGCAAACTATCGTCACCGCAATCAGCCTTTGTTCGTCCCCGAACAGCGTCGTGACGCTTTTGGTGCAATCAGGATATGGAGTGCGTTTGGCACTTTTGGCGCGATAGGGATGAGCCCATTTGGAATTGATACGCTGGAGGCGGAGACATGCGCATATACGAAACATTACAAGTTGCTTAGTCAGGTGAAGCAACATGTGCTGGAAGCTCAGCGGAGAAAGGACAGTAGCGTGGGGTTCTTCTTTGACGAATTGGACGTGCCTGGTGTAGACGCTACAGAAGTGAAAAAGGTGACGCTTGGTGGTTACAACCTCTCCATCCAGCGAGCGTTTGTATTCGGAAAACCTACCGCTGGCAGTGGAATGGTCATCCACATGCCTACGGACGAGTCTGAGAACTCCGCCACAACGCACACATCAACCTTCTTGCTCATCGGCTCCGGCTTCCAAGTCAAATTTACCCATCCGTCACCTCGCGCACACTTCACTGGCCTGCTAAGTCTTGCCGAACAAAGGGTCACGGACGCGGAAACGGGAGAGATGAAGACGGTAAGGAGATTGAATGGTGATGAGACGAGGAGTGGAGCGTGGGCTATGATGCCGGTGGAGGAACCAGATTATGCTGGATATCCGATTGCGATTACGGTACCAATGGGAACAGGGATTGTGAAGGTCGATGTGTATGCGCTGTTGAAGGAGGAAGGTGAGGATGCCTAATTTGCTGCTCCTCAAATAGCGCATTGTCTGGCTGAGAAAGTACAAAGCAGTAAGTTGAGTATAACGCAATGATCTGAGTCTTGCCCATGGACTTCGTTATCAATATTTGTTGTATCTACGATCAGATCAGCTACAATAACACTTTACTGATTAACTTCAAGCCCTCTCGCTGTTCTGCGAAAAAGATTCCAAAAGCTATCAAAGCTTGACTTACTCGATGATCTGCTTACCTCGCTTCCTTGCTTTCTTATCATGCTGAGCTCACTTGTCTCGTATGGAAGAACGCTCCAACGGAAAGTGCTTTCTCTTCTTCTCTTCAACTTTGCTACCTCGCTCTCACTTTCGTCTGGTCCCACACAACAATATCGTCATCAACATCATCATATCATCAAGATCATGTCAGAAGAAGCGCCTCTAATCTGGAATTGGGATCTCCAAAGCTACTCCTCGAATGACAGTGGATGCGAGCCTATTGCAGAGACGAAGACCGATGCTGAAGAGTCGAGCGTTCCCACAACAAGCGTCAAAAGCACCACAAGCACTCAACCACAAACGCGTCCTGCAACTCCCGCCAACGACTAATACCTGAGTGCATGGGTGCCGCGCTTCGTCCCGCTCAGGAATCCGTTAGCCACATACAGGTTTCAGATAACCCAGAAGTCACCTCGCCAAAATCCAAACCAAAAGTCAACTTGTCAAAATCCCAACCCAAACGTCCTCCTCCGACGAGAACTCGTTCGCGGAGACTCTCTACCGAAAATAAAGCGAGGAGCAACATCACACATCAGACGGCATTGTGCTTTTCTTCACCATACAAGATGCCGCTAGGGCTAGAGGCAAGTTCTCCAAGAGGCCCAACTTCGCAGGGTTTGAATGAGTCAATTCAGAAAGGCAACACTTCCAAGCGCAAGTTTTCGGAATACCAGGAGGGCATAGAAGACACCGAGAATGGCTCACCCGAAAGGAAGAAGCAGACAATGGATCACTATGAAGAATCCATAAACACGTTTCTAGAGAAACCAAAAGTCACCTCGTCAGAATCCCGACCTAAACTTTCTTCTCCTACCCCGTTTCAAATTGAGTGTCCATCACAAGTATAGCTTAGCAGTCTTCACAACTTAGGATAGAGCTGAATTCGTACTTTGATGGATCACTCCCTGGCCTCACCTTATTAGGAGTGCGACAGAGTGGAAGCGGTCTAGCTTAACCTTAGGTACTCCAGCACTCCTCACACTAGGATTTAGGCAAGCATTATCGAAATCGGACATTGACATTCGGACTGGGGTAGGCTCGGCAATCTCGTTCGTGGACGCCCTCTACCGAAATAGAAGCGAGGAGCACAATCGCAAAAGTGCGCGGATCTGAAGACACGGCGAAATCCCATCATCCCTAAGCTCAAACATGTTCCGAACTAAGATCAGTAGATTCGTGTGAACTCAAATTTAGATCATAAGAAGCATGGTGGTCTACACATCATTACCGTTCCACTTTGCTTACCTCTCTCTTGCTATTGATCTCGAGGATTGTTCCCCTGAGATATATAGCACGACGTATCCCCCTAAGGCTACCTCTAAACAGTCCGGATATCCTCACATCACTCTTAATGAAGTGACGAGAACGCTTCAGAGCACGATGAATTAGCACCCTGTGTGGACACGAGCCATGCCACATCCGCTTCACCATCATCGCCTCTCGACGTTCTAGCTGTCAACGACGACGACAACGATATATCTGCTATCGATCAGTGTGCCAGCGACTTCATATCAATTTCCCTTACCAGACTCTGAGCAAAGCGCATTCCGACGATAGTAATGCTGGCCATTCTGGCGACTTCTTCATCGACGTTTAACCTCACGACTACGGTTAAGCGAGATGGAGATACACGATATTGTCCTATTGGCGGCTGTAAGGGCGTTCGACCGCTGAGCAAACGATGAACTCGAAGTGGGTATAGCAGATGAATGCGCCTCGTGAGGTTAATATACTACACTCTCTTCTACTCGAGTGGATAATCAGCCAATCATGCTTAGAGCCCTAAGAGTGGATGCGATACCGGGCTTGGCATGAGTTTCGTGAGGAAGGAGGCATCGTTCTGGCAGATGCAAAGACAATGAGTGCAGTGTATATTTTGTCGGTTTCTGACCAAATCTGAAACAGGATCACAGTGAGCATTCGAGGCTCCTTTTTCTTGGTCAATGTTCGATTTTAACTAACAATATTGAGAGTGATATGTACCTCTTGGTCGCCCCTAGCCATACTATAGTCATCTGTTGTTCTCAAGCTTGCAACAACGATATTCAGCTCTCACATCATGATTTTCACCTTGCGCAAAGCACGATGGAAGCACAAGAACAGACGGTACGGCTTGCTACGCACCCAAAGTCTTGATTACTGCACATCAGAGTCGTTCACAGATCATGTTTGGAAGAGCTACCAGCCCACCTGGTCATTACCATAATCGAGTGCCAGCGTGCGTTTCATCCAATTCGATACACGCCCTTGAATCATCACGACGAGGGTCTTATCAGCATGGCTTCGCCAATCTTCTCCGGCTCTAGCTTTTCTGAATGGAATACCACCTTGTCACCATACTCCTTCAGTGTCTGAGCCTTTGCTCGTGCTGGAAGGGCAATGTGTAGGCGCCCGTTCATCTACTGCTAGCTTTTTTGTTAGGTCTCACGTCACGATCAATCACACAGGGTCAAACTGCCATCTCAAAACCGATCTCATTGCTCTTAGCAAACTGGTTAAACACGCTCTTTGCAAACTGGTCAAACACGCTCTCTTTTCTAATGTACCCTGGCGTGTTCTTATAGGAGCCTCTTTCCCGCCTTCATCTTCCTCTTCATTATCACTCTTGATGGGATGATCAAATCACTGCTACCTCTTCTTGACTACACTCCAAACCACTTCAGCTTAGTCTCCGTGAGCCCATGAGCTGAGGAAGCACCCTCAGACTTTCGTGTCCGCCAAAGGTCTTCGCAACCATGCCTTCAACTAACGCACCCTCGAAAGCGAAATGTACGTCCTATCCGTTCGCAATGCGTCTCGAGACACTGCTCATTGGAGATCTCGACAAAAACGATCCGAAGACAATTGGATCTATCAGTGGTGTCGCTACATTTGTCATTCACGAGGACTTTCATTCATTCCTGCGACTAGACTTGCGGACCACGTTCACGGACAAGCTGACAGCAAAACTCAAATCTGCGACCATGAGTGTTACTCTGTATAATTTGTCAAGTATCACCTCTATGAAGAGTGTAAAGCTCTCAGATCTGCACGCCACTACAAAAGAAGCCATATTATCACGCACTAGATATTCCGGTCAGGAAGGAGCACTTGTCGTTTGCGAACTGTCGGGCTCGCCTTGGACATGTAACGTTTTTGGAACAAGCAACATGAACGAAAGCAACCAGCTGAGGTCAGCTCTTTGCGAACATCTGAAGAAGGCAACCGTGTTGTCCCTGTACATAGCTGGTACGGGTCTTGAGAAGACCATCGATGGTTTTTGGGAAGCGCAACGAGCTCAACTTATGAGGCATCCTCTTGTTCGTTTTGTGACTGATGGGGCACGATTCCTGGACGCAGGCACAAAACCGCGATTCATCAACCTCTCCGCTAAAGACCGTCGACCACATATCATAACGCCGGCGCTGATTACCTTCCCAGACATGTTGACATATTGCGTCCACAACGTCGCCGCTCTGGTCCAAGAAGCAGAGTACAGTCGAGAAGAGATTAAACCACTGATAGGCAAGCAAATCGACTTAGTCAGTCGCGGCAAAGGAGTATTCACTGCTTTTCTGGATCTACCTCGCAGTCATACCGATCTAAAGGAAGGACAACTTGTGACATTGACTTTCCCAATGACTGGGTCAAAGACGGCGCGCCAATATGAATGTGTGATTCGGCCAGTGTACTCAAAACGCTCCGCCCGTCCTTGTGGCTATTTGCTTCGTTCGAGAAAAGTCGCCAATTCATACGCTGGTCCTGACGATCATCTCGACGTTGCAGACAACAGTTTGCTTGAAGGCAAAAGATTGGTCAACTTGTCCTTTGACATTCTAGATGTAGATGAAAAACGACAATTGGAAGCACTTCAGCAAATTCAGATGAAGTACGTTATTGATCCTGAAGGATACTCATGCTTGCTGGCAACTGATTTCTCGGCCGTTGCTACCATGGATTTTTACCAGCGTGTAGGTGAAACAGCATGCGAAAGAGAACTGATACTCTCAACCTTCCTCGAAAGGATATCACTGAACGAAAGGCAACTTCAAGCCTTCCAGGCTCTCCGGCGCGCTCCCCACGTTCACATTATCCATGGACCTGGTGGTACAGGCAAATCTGAATTTGCAACACTGGCTTGTCAGCCTCTACTCATGGCAAGTCCGGTTGATGGTAAGCGTAACCAAGTTCTGTATGTCTGCGGCTCGAACATCAACGTCGATGATCTAGCAGAAAGAGCGCTCGTACATGCGCGCAGGTTTGTTGGACACGACCGAGAGCCGATCGTAGTACGTCTTCATGCCTATGAAACAGAGCTTGCGGTTTTTACTGGAAACGCCGAGTGGAAGATATGCTTCGGCAACGTTGATGACAAGATCGACGCGGACGTGACATCAAAACTCATGCAGCGTTTGAAGATCGACGATATTAACGAACAGATTGCAACAATGTCTGACATCAAAGATCACCGGCTCAAGCTAAAGGAGCAGTCATTAGGCAACTACATGAAGCGAGTCCTTGGGCTGCTCGATGCAGATGATCCTCTATTTGCTACAGACAAGTTCGCAGACCTTCGCCAGGCATATGGGAAATGGTCAGACCTCTCTAAGCAAGATGCAAAGAAATCGTTCATGAACAACGTCGAGAAACTCGTCAACTATGTGCTGGGCATTGCCGACATTGTAGTGACAACAACCAGCAACGCTGCAATTCCACAACTCCGTCAATCTCGCTTCGACCCATGCGCGATCATCGTCGACGAAGCCGGACGCCTGACTGAGGCAGCGACCTGGCCACTGTTCGGTCACTACCCTCGTGTACCAATTCTTATGCTGGGAGATCGTTGTCAGACGGGTCCTGTGGTGAACGCTCGTGAAGAACAAAACGGCTTTAGTGCGCAGCTCGAGCTACCATTTTTCAGTCGTCTACTGGATGCTGGTGCCTCAAACACGACCTTTGTCCTGCAGCATCGTTATCCGAGCAATGTTTGCGACTTCCTTTCACGACATTTTTATGATAACGAACTTGAGAGCGGCGTAGATGTTGATAAACGTCCTCTAATATCAACCCTGCAGAATCTGAACGAGCAGAAATTCGGCAAAAGAGCTTTAATGTTGTACCTAGACGTACCAGCCTCCAAATGCCAGACTCTTGGCGACAACCAGACGTCGCGTCTTAATACCCTCCAACTTGCGGTCGTCCTACGTAATATTGACGGATTGCTTGCTGCTGGCATCTCTGGCTCATCGATAGGTATTGCCTCACCCTATAGTGCAATGGACCAGTACGCTCTTGCTGGCCGTGAGTGGCTTGCCTTGAAGCATCCTGAAGAAGCACCCAAGATTACCATCGCCACCATCGACGGCTTTACTGGCCTCGAGTGTGACATCATGTTCATTCCGCTAGTCAACAACAAATACCTTGGCTTTCTGGACAACACTGCTCGCATCTGTACGGCTCTCACTCGCTGTTGCGTTGGATTCACTCTAGTCGGCAATCGGAAGCAGATGGCTCAAAGCAACAAGTGGGGTGATTCTGCACTTCGGCGTGTGATCGACGATCTTGTACGTTGTGGCTTGGATGTACAGGATACGATGCTCACGCCACCAGATGATATGACCGACTTCTTCCCTGACTTTGAGGATTTGAAGGACTTTGAACCGAAGTGCAACAGACGCACAGAGTGTTGGGAATGTGGTGGTTATGGGCATAGGAGAAGAGAATGTCCAAACTAGTGGTCTTGCGACTGAGTGGAACGTGAGAATGCAGAGATTAATGGCAACATGGATCATCACAGGAGCGACTACTCAGAATGGTGACGAGCTATTTCCGGATAGGAATTGATATGATCTTTGATTGGATATCTAAAGAGCAATGCAACGTGAGAATGTATAGACTACAGCAATATGGACTGTCACAGGAGCGACTGGCTCAGAATTACGACGAGATATTTTCAGACACGAAGTGATGTGGTCTTGAGTTAAACATCTGAAGAAGTTACATTGTACGTTCCTCTCCAATTGGAAGTCGAAATGGTACAAAGCATCAAGTTGAATGAATACCCGCTAGATTAGTCATTCGTAGTTGGCCCACCAAATACATGCTTCCCGCATGACGTTGCGAACCATTCATCATTCTGTTCACCAAGACCTTGCACTTATGCCGTTGGATGTCCGTCATCATGTAAATATTTCAGTCCCTATGCATCATACTTCTTAAGTTTTTTGGAAGAGGAGAGGGTAGAAACAACTCACGTTCATGCAACTTTGTCTCAATACCATATTCGATTGTCAGACTCAGACTGTAGGATATAGCACACACATATTCGGTTCAGTACGCCCAAGTCGTGTATGTGTCAGTATGGCAGTAGCGGCAGAGGTACAGTAAGTGAATATTCCCATGTCGAGACACAGACATTGGCGGTGAATCTGGAGAGGATGGGTTGTGAACGATATGATCTGTTGATTGGGATACAGCTCGAAGCAGGAGAGGAGAGGGTTTGGAGTGCAAGAGTAGACCGTAATAAAACAGTAGAGATTATATGGAGAGGTATGAAAGTCAAGTTCGCAATCAAGTTCGCCGATTTGGATTTCCACAAAACCAACATAAGATCGACCACGATTCACAGTCTTGCGGACCGCAAACGAGTGTCATGGTAGTATGAGAAAAAAAGAGACAGAAGTTAGCATAAGGTCATCAGATCTAAACTAGACAACTTGAAAAAAAGGCCAGCTAGATATATCCAAATAGGAATTCGTAATGTGTTTTATAGACCTGAAGACCTTCATAGCCAAACAATTTTAGACACGAAAAGAAAAAGCAGGAAACATACGAGAGGGGCATCTAGAAAACAACACCAGCCTGCTGCGCGAATCCAATCCTCTTCTTCCCATAATCGAAAATCACATACTGACTCTTCAAAAACACATCCCCCAGAATCGTAAAGCCTATTCCGCTATTACTCTGCACACCACCATAACAGTATCCCGCAGGCGTCGAAACCTGTCCATACACACCATAGCTTCCCGGCATGGTATGCTTACCGCCACCAATATAATAGCTCAAGTCAGGCAAAAGATCAGTCTCGTTGCAAGCGAAGCACATCGCACCATAGGTACTATCGTAATAAGCGCTGGGCAGCGGGGCATAAAAGGCAGAGACGACGGCGTCATCTGCAAGCAAAAGCGACGTTCCGGTGTCGGCGATCGAGTCCATTTTGAGATTTATCTTGCTGTCGTTGTTCAAGGAGTAGCCGCCTGAGTTGAATTCCCAGTAGCCGCCGCCGAGATTGTCGTTGGTCGGAGCATAGGTGACAGCACCAGTGAACAATCCAGGGTCGATGTAACCAAAGGTCACGTCGCCGGGTGCTGCTTTGCGAAGGGCAAAGGTGATGACTGGAGAGGTGAGGTTTGGAGCAATGGCGGCGAAGAAGGGCGTACAACGTGGAAAGCAGGTATTCCCGTCTGGGAAACCGAGGCCGACGATACCGTCTTGAGTAGCGGTTGTGAATCTTGGAGAGAGACTGGAAGTAAAACGTATAAGTCATGGATTGCAATTGGAAAACGAAAGAAGACTTACTCGGTTGCAACCTCAATGGAAATGTTCTGCGCTACCACACCACCAATCTGAGCCTTGTCCATGTAGACCTGACCCTCGGCGTAAGATTCGTCACCGTATGAGATATCCCAAGTCGCTCCAGGCACCTTTTTCCCGCCAAGTTTGTAGATGCTGTGGTTTCCCCTCTCGGCCTGGGTCAACTTGCTCGAAAACACCCAAAAGTCACTGCTGCCGGTGTCCAAGTTTAAGATCATCTTAGCCTTTCCCACAGTCATGTTGACAGAGTATGAGATGTCATTTGGTCCTGGTGTAGCTTGAACTGAGGTAGACTGCTTGGTCGCTGTGGCGTAGGCAGATGCTGTTGTTGTCTTTTTGGCAGCGACATTGATGTTGGCAGCGACGGGTGTTTTCTTATACTTTGCAAAGGCGGAAGCGTAAGCCTCGGGACCCGAGACCTGGGTACCGGCGGCCACTTGCTGGATGCGGTTGTTGGCGCGAAGCTGGTTGACATTTGGTGGGATTGGAGGGATTTCAGTGGTCCCTTGGTCAGGGGATTGAGGATAGGCGGTGGCTAGCGAGAGGAGGGTGGCCAGGACGGATACTGTAGAGAAGTGCATGCTTGCGGTTGTGTGGGGTGTTGTTTCGTGGTCTGGACTAGGACCAGGTGAAGAGCGAAGTGTGCTCGAACGTGAAATGCTTCAAGCACAAACAAACCAGATTGCTAAATAATGTGTAAAGAAAGACGTAACCTTCACCACAAGGATATGGACGACGAAGAGAATGAATATAACAGAAACACAGATGCAACGACAAAGCAGCACGGCGTCAGATATTTAACACAATCATGGCCATTGACAGCCAAGGCCAAGAGGCTATTTCGCTAGCTTTTCAATTGCCTCCACGTCGTCGGCGAAAAACAAAGTAGCACGCACGTTTCAATGCACGACTCGCACCTATATTTACCTTTACTTCCTAAGACCCCTCGGCCAACCACATTTCAGCCCTCTATTGCACTAAGAGCCCCTCTTTCTTAATCGTTCCTAGTCTCGTCTGATGGAAGATCGCTTCGTAGAAGAGGCGACAGTTGCACCCCGTTTTGAGACATAGATTCGCCTAGACAAGAAGGTGGCATTGGAAAAGAGGGGGATAGCGTGGAGCTAAAGGCAGATTGCCTGAAAGGCTTGACTAAGAGTCCAACGCGGTTAAAAAGCAAAGAGAATCGCGCGGCGCTAAGGTGGTACAATCTCTTGATGTTGTGTGTGATTGTGTCGTTACACTCCTGCATGCTCGTTTTCGTATATAAGTCGGTGAGCTGTGACAGTTTGGCAAGAAGAAGATTGCTTTGCTGAAGACCGACCTGTCCAACTCGAGATTTCTCTTTTGACGCAGTTCAGATCGAGACCAGAGACGGTTCGGATGGTGTTGATTTTAGCTAATTCACCCACCTGCACGCCAAGCCGTGCCTGGATCCTTCATCCTTCAGCCTGAAAGTCGCAACGGCGTTCTCCTTCTTTGCAAGTCGCCACGTTAACATACAAAATGACATAAAAAGCACATCAAAATAATCCCTTCGGCCTATATGCGAATTATTCAATTTTATGTAACAATATCTAAACACCTCATGAACAATCGTTGACTTCATCATCGCCCTTCTATACTCGTCCTCGTCTTCGTCTTCTCGGGAATACCATTGTTGCCTCCATTCCCACTTTGATATAGTAGCCGCTGTAGACCATCAAACTCCTCCCGACGAAGTCCAGTCCGGCTTTGATTTCCTGTTGCAGCTGTCATTTCAGCTTCTACTGCTTCGTTGCCTTGGAGGAACAACTCCAAGAAGGTCCGCGCTTGCGGTAACGTAGAGGCTGGCTCAATGTTGAGCAGATTGTGCTGAAGCACTCGTACATTAGTCAATAGATGCGCTGCAGCTGGAGCATTTAGAGCTTTGAGGCTATTGGATTGAGACATTGTGTATACGAGTGCAGTATCGATGGTAGTGCTGATGCCAATGGTGATTTTGGCATGGTCGTTCGCCCCAAGTGATGCAGCCATAGCAGCGTCGAACGTAATCAGATTAGTGAGTACCACAAGCAAAGCCTCGTCGGGACTGTCCGTAGTGTCTATAGTAGGTACAGGGGTAGTCGATGTTGCGTTTGGTAATGGCACAATTGTCGATGGGTAAGGATAGATGAGTGAGCCACTGAAGGACTCACGCAGACCTCGTATCAGCTGGAGACGCATTTCCAGGCGTAAAGTCCTCAATGTTGTGTCCGAGAGCTCGCGGAAGCCTGTGACAATGCCATCGAACAAGGCCGCAGTGCTTTCAGTGAGAGGCAGATGTACTGGCTCACTTCCGTTTCGATTGTTGTTCACTGCTAATGCTCGCGTCAAGCTACGCTTCAGTTGAGGTCGCTCTTCTGTATCGCTATCCATTCCAGCATGAATGTCTTCATTGGCACGAGCACTGATGTGTCGGAGGCTATTCAGCTTGACTGCCGTCCAGCGCATACTCGTGTATAAAAGGCACAATGCATGCTGTGTCCTGCTATCCGAGATGAGATCGAAGTCATCCACCGTACTTATCGATTCGTTCCCGAGTAGCAACCGTGCTTCTTCGAGTATCGGAGCACGAGTGTTGTCCGGCGTGGAGTCCCAAACTTGACCGAGTGCCGTAGTAAGACTGGGATTGTGGGCTAATTGTGCCGACGCTTTCAAACTCGTTGCACTACTGCCATCAGAAGACCGTGCTTGTGCTCGTGTTACCATGATCCGGTACCAGTTGACGCACTTATCGTGGTAAGCGTGCATCTGCTTGATTACCAGCTGACTGAATAGCTGGTCGTGCGTTAATTCGTCGAGCATTTTACAAAAGGCAGAAACAACTTCAACAAAAGCCACACTGCCTTTAAAGATTGGCTTCTGCGAACATCTGGCCCATTGTGGATCCTCCTGGAATGCATCGTTTTGTACGTAACTTTGCAAACACATCTCGACGAGGGTTTCCTCCAATTGAGGATGGAAGACGTTGGTCAGGAAGTCGTTCAAGAAGGATGACAATGTGCTGACGACGATGTCAGAGCCTGGCGGGATCAAGTCACGTAGTCGTTTGAGGAATGATACTGATGGTGGTAACAAGGATGTGATGTTGAAGACACTTGGCTCTACAAGTAGCTTGTGTCCAGTAGCTGAACCATCGGATTGGGTTGTTGTTGTAACAGCCGAAGCGGAAGATTGCTGAAGCGATACCAAACCGGGCACGAACTTCTGCCAATACGAGACTACCTCGTCTTCCTCTTGCTTCAACTCGATTGCTTCAGAGTCAACCAGATCCATTTTGAAAGCGCACTTCTATAATTCATGTCAGTCAAAACAATTCCTTTAGTAGTTGTCCACTTTACGAACCCTGTTCTTATCTCTTTGCTGTCTAAAAATGTTCCCTTCCGATGCAGTCTGTCCAGATCTGCCAGACGAAGCCTCGTCCGTTGACAGATAACCACGCAGTAGCGACCTTATCTCACTCTGATACAATTTCCAGAGCTCTTTGAAGGCTCTGGTCAGCTTCAGAGTGTTCTTTGCATCATCTCGTCGCAGAATGCCACCAATCACATCGTGGAAAGCTCGATACGCTTCGGCTATTGCTTCGAATCGACCGTACAAGATTCCGAGGAGGTCTTCCAATACCAGAGCCGACGAGCGCCTTTCCGCGGCCATGTCTGAGAAGGTCTTTACTGCATTATTCGGCTTTCCTCTGGGATGTCGCTGTTGAACTTCGTTGTTTGTTCGTTCCACGACTTTGAAGAGCTCGACTGGTAGTCGCTGTTCCACCGCTTCCACAGCATCTTCAAGGTGGCCTAACCTGTTCAGAGCTTCTAGAATGAGTTGAATATAGTGAAACGAGTCTGCTTCTGGACTATGAGAAGCGTCTTCGTGAAACGGAGCGTCCACGTCCAGACTATCCAGGAAATTATATAATTGTCTAGTGGCAGACGTAGAGAGATCGGATTTCGCGTCTCGTTGATGAATCTTAGCATATGTTTTCCAGCGGTCTTCACAATATGGAGATTTGAGGTAAAGGTGGTTGTGCAGCTCCTCTAGCAGAATATCTGTAAGCGAATGCTCTTGATTGCTAAGGTATACCCTAATTTCGCTCAAAGCATTCGCATCTTGTAGATCTATGTTCTGCGCCAAACGTAGTCCTTCTTGCAATATGTCTACAGCGCTCAAAAATAGCTTGTCTGATATCTTAGACTCCAGTGACCGTGGTATCTGCTGGACTTGCTCAATTGTCTCTAGTGTCCTCAATGTATCATCAAAGTTGTTGGTCGATAACACCAAGTTTTGAAACTCGGACTTGGTTGAGGTGAGGTTCGATTTAGCTCTTAAGAGGTCTGTCTTCAAAGCCCGCACACGCTCATGGGATATCTGTATGCTAGCCTGGATCTGATGAAACGTTCCTATGGAGCTGTTGAATCCTTGATGGTGTTCATTGACAATAGCCCTCAAAGCAGTTTGTAGCTGTTCTTGCGCATCTTGAAATTCATCCTGACGTCGTGCAAGACCAAGAGAGCTATCGTCAAGAAGCTGGAGCGCAACTTGAACTGGCACGCATTTGTCTCCAGTCATAAAGTCCCACTCGTGCTGCATATCTTGAAGTACGTCCTCGATCCGTTTCGCTGCTCTTCCTGTATTGCCTCTACTCCTGCTCCTGCTTCTGTTCCAATTCCGCGCGCCATTAGTCCGCAAACTTGTGGCTCCTCCATTGGCTTGTGTTCTCAGACTCCCATAGCTTGCTGGTTGTCTTTCTTCTGTGTACGCATCCGTCCAGACTGGTCCGTTCGATGCCATTGTTTTCCGAGACCAAGGGATATAAGGCCAGACGGGTCGCGCAGGCAGTTGGCCAGTTACGGCCAATCAAGATGGCCGAAGAAGACTACACGAAAGGCGCCCTGCACATATTCAGAGCACGGTGGATGGTCCCTCAGCAGACAAGTATCGTGAGGGAGCGCGGACAACGAGCGGTGTGTTGGGTCGAACGCGGGTGCGCAAGAAAGTGTCTGACGCAAACTTTCGATCAAGTCACCAAAGGCGCCTGCTTGTTGTACAGAAGGAAGACTTGAACTGAGCAACGAGGGGAGATGATGCCTCAGCACTGGCTATCAACAGACGCGAGAATTCAGGGTACAAAAGCTTGGCAAAATATGGGGATAAGGCCACAATTCGAAAGCTCCTGACCATTGGCCTCCTCACACGACAATACGCGGCAACGACCTCTCCTTCATCGTCGCCCATTCCACGTCCTCGTCCACTGCGGTGTATCTAGGCTTGCCTGCAGTCTACGAGAGCCCAGAAAGAAGTATTGTCCAGGGGATTCAACCCCAAATACACTCGCCAATATGAGCGGCAGTCAGTACTCGGCGCATGACCATTTGTGCAAGAAAGCATGACTGACATTCGCTCCAGTGCGTTTCCTCGACTTAATCAAGCCCTTCGTGCCTCTCCTGCCAGAGATCTCGCAACCAGAGACGAAGGTGCCCTTCAACCAAAAGATTATGTGGACTGGTGTATGTTTACGATGACCAATGAATATTCCAAACAGAGTAGAGGCAAGACATGCTGATTGAGCGGAATACAGGTCACACTCTTGATCTTCCTGGTTATGAGTCAAATGCCTCTGTACGGTATTGTGTCTTCTGACAGCTCAGACCCCCTATACTGGCTCCGAATGATGCTCGCGAGTAACAGGGGAACATTGATGGAACTTGGTATCACGCCTATCATCACTTCTGGCATGGTTTTCCAACTGTTGGCTGGTACTCACCTCATTGATGTCAACTTGGATATGAAGTCGGATCGTGAACTCTACCAAACCGCGCAAAAGCGTAAGAACACAGGAAGAAGCACACTATTCAGCATCCACTCATGATTTTCTAGTCCTTGCTATCATCCTCAGTTTCGGTCAGGCCTGTGTATACGTAGCTTCTGGCATGTACGGTACTCCCAGCGATCTCGGTGCTGGTATCTGTGTCCTCCTAGTCGTCCAATTGGTTGTTGCTGGTGTCGGTATGTGCAGAAAAACATATAGGAACATCTTTGGAAACCTAAAACTGACTAACATGGTACAGTTGTCATCCTGCTCGACGAGCTCCTTCAGAAGGGCTACGGTCTTGGTTCTGGTATCTCACTCTTCATCGCTACCAACATCTGTGAGTCTATTATGTGGAAGGCCTTCTCTCCGACCACCATCAACACCGGTCGTGGTCCTGAATTCGAGGGCGCAATCATCGCCCTCTTCCACCTCCTCTTCACCTGGCCCAACAAGCAGCTCGCCCTCCGCGAGGCCTTCTACCGTCAGAGCTTGCCAAACATTTCGAACCTCTTGGCCACCGGCATTGTCTTTGCCGCTGTTATCTACCTCCAAGGCTTTCGTGTGGAGATCCCCGTCAAGTCTTCTCGACAACGCGGCATGCGCGGTTCCTTCCCGGTCCGCCTCTTCTACACCTCCAACATGCCAATCATGTTGCAATCCGCCCTCTCTTCCAACATCTTCCTCGTCAGCCAAATGCTCTATGGTCGCTTTTCCGAGAACCTCCTCGTCCGCCTTATCGGTGTCTGGGAGCCTCGCGAAGGTTCTGCTCAGCTCTTTGCTGCTTCCGGTCTCGCTTACTACATGTCTCCTCCTCTCAACTTCACCGAGGCCCTTCTCGACCCTATCCACACCGCTGTCTACATTGCTTACATGCTCGTTGCCTGCGCTGTCTTCTCCAAGACTTGGATCGAGGTATCTGGCTCCAGCCCACGGGATGTCGCTAAGCAGCTCAAGGAACAAGGTCTTGTTATGGCTGGTCACCGTGACCAGAGTATGTACAGGGAACTTAAGAGGGTCATCCCTACTGCTGCTGCTTTTGGTGGCGCATGCATCGGTGCCCTCAGTGTCATGAGCGATTTGATGGGTGCGCTTGGTAGTGGAACTGGTATCTTGCTTGCTGTCACGTAAGTTCTGCATTGTTGCATATTTCTAATTTCCATTGTCCTGACTGTGCCACCTAGCATCATCTACGGATATTTTGAGATCGCAGCTAAGGAGGGTGACATGGCTGGACTGAAGGGAATGGTCATGGGTTGATCTGGTAGCTGAAAGTAGCGAGTGCTGCATAGGTGGAAGCGGAAGATGGAGGCTTGTTCAATAGAAAAACATTTGCTTAGCATGTGTAAGAATATGGTCGAGGTATCTTTTGGAAGGAGATTGCAGAAGAATAGTAAGAGCGTTGCCGGATGGGACATACATTTTTCGGCCAAGCGCCTTGTCGCTTCGAAGGGTGTGCCTCAGTAATGGTGGATGTGAAGCAAGACTTGTATCCATTGGCATTACACAAAAGTTTCATGATGGGTTTTTGTATTGTAGCCACATGTAGTACAGGTGGAAATGGAAAACACATTGATTCATCGCTGCACTTGGAATGTGAGTTTTCGGTTCATCTGTCTATCTGTCTATCTGCCAGCTAGAAGCTTCTCTAGACGGTCTACGGTACTGTGGTGGTGCAAGTCCTTCTCCTTCGCTTTGTGCATACTGTTTTTTATTGTCACAATATCTTCTCTCCTGTCCTTGCGTCTGTGATTCCCAAAAGCTGCAATGTTGGCACTAGCCATTCCACCCCTGGAGTGGGTATGATGTGCTTCTTTCTTCACTTGTGTGGCATGGTGCTGTATGTCTCGGGTTTTGTGGCTCACTGTAGCCCTTCTATCCTCAGCAACTCTCTCACACTGTTATTGCTGCGCCTCGTTCCGTAGCTCATGTGGTCTGTTGATGCTTGATATCCCCGCTTCGATAGCCGGTACCACTCCTCGCTCGTTGCTCTCGTATGCTCTGAACCATCTTTCGATCTTACTTCCGAGGCTTCCCAAGCCCAAGAGCCGCATCGTTACTAGCCATGACTTTCCACTCATGCCAACGAAATAACCTCCCTATCCCTATCCAAAACACTCGGACTTCGCGCCTTCGCCTCCGCAACGCCTGCAGCAAAAAACGGCATCAACGCATACACCTCGCCCCTACTCTCCTCACCATCAAACAGCATCATATTCTGAATCGGCTGCTCTCTCGCACCTAACACATTGATCACGTCCTGGCTCAATTGTGCGCCAAGGAAGGCACACACGGGACTCAGTTCAGAGTAGAGATTTTGGAGGAACGAGCGTAGGAAGTCGGCGCGGAGGGATGAGGTGGGCAAGGAGAGTTCGTGTGCTTTCTGGTTCGCAAGCGTGGTGAAGAGTTTGAGGTCGTCTGAATTGGAGGAGAGCAGGGGTCGAGGCGGCATTATTTGTTTTTCGAATTCCCAGAGTGCGCGCAGGCAGGGGAGGAGCGGGGTGACGTTCTTGAGGCGTCGGCGGGAGGAAAGATACGATTCGGGTAATGGGGATGTGTTGGCCAGGATCAAGGGTTGGTAGCTCTCTCGTTTCTGGACTTTCTCGACTTCCTTGCCGTTTTCCTGCTCGCTTGTCGTGGAGATGATGGTGCGTGTGGCGGTTTCGGGACCGAGTTTGGTGGTGATGTTTGATTTGGCGCGCGTGATTACGTAGTCGTGGGAGATTAGGTCAGCGAAGACGTAGCCGTAGAGGCCGTGAGAGCCGGCGGCGTAGAAGGGCTTTTTGCACATGCGTGCCACGGCGTTGAGAGTGTTGAGGGCGGAGATGTGTAGGTCGGTGGCGATGATTATGTCGAAGCCTTCGAAGAAGGTCTCGGAGAGGGAGAAGATGTCGCGGGTTTCGACATGGATCATAACGCGAGGGTTGAGCTTTTGGATTGGTGTGGCTGCTGCTGTTGCGCGCTAGGGGAGTGCTTAGTGGTGGAGGCCTCAGTTCGTAAAAAGTCCTGGACTCACGAATCTTCCTTTGTCTGCTTCTGTGAGAAAGAACTGAGTACAGAGATCGTCTTCGGTGACTGGTGTGTTGTCGTGTAGAGTCAATGATGCGATACCAGCAAGTGTGAGATTCTTTGCGATCTCATTGCCTAAGCCTTTCATTGTGACGAGCAGGATATTGGCGTTTCGGATCTTTTGCTGCGCTGTCATGCCCCAAAGACGGATCTGTCGGTCATATAGGGCGATCTCATCTGTAAGAGTGTTAGCTAGCAAAATACTGCAAAGATCTCAGCTTCTGTTCACCTGCGCTGATCGTCTTCGCATCCGCAACACTACCGTCCACAGACATGCTTGCAATATAACTCGTTCACTTCTCCACCTTGGTAAAAGTTGACTTTGCGAAGTGAGGATCAAGCTCCAAGCCAAGCTAAGATAGATCAGAGATCAGATGGAATATGTTTGCTTGGTGAAGGTCGTAAATGGGTCACAAGAGTATCGAGGTATTTTGCAGGAGTGGATGCAAAAGAGACGAGTCAATGAATCTTTCCGCTCTTCGAACAAGATTTCACGCCATGTCACAGAATAGTGAGAGAGTGAAGTCGAAAGTCAAAGGTGAAACAGGTTTCAGAATGTCCTCGGGCCGGCATCACTTCGGCCTGGGTTTCAGATATCCTGCTGTCTAACTTTTGGCAAGACAAGGGACTCAAATCCTATTGTCTTATACCTGAAATTGATATCTTCCATTCCTCCATATCTTCCTCTGATGCCACGGCAATCCAACGTCTGCTAACATAAACGCGAGGCAGCATGTCAAGATCTAGGCGCTTCTCGACACTAGGGGTATCGCTCGCTCTGCCAACTTCATCTATAGTGCTAACCAGTGCAGGCCGGAAATAATGACTACCCACCGAGTACACACGAAAGGCTGCCGAGCGAGACACTATGGAGCCACATGTCAAGAAATGCTCCAGAGCGAAGACGACTCATTGACCTCGAGTCTACTTCCAGGACGTCTGACAGCATGCCTCCACCTACCAACACAAGAGAGCGTATGAGGTCCTTCTTAAACAATATTCGCCAGAATGAGACCGCTCCATCTACCAATGCTACAAGTGCCTTAGACAGACTGGAAAGTCTAGACTCTACACTGTTCCCCGGCCCAAATGATTCTGCTGCTCGTCGAAGAGCGACACCCGGCTCTCGATTTCTGCGCAGACAGCAAGAACGCACAGCACACTCTCGAAACACGATGGAGGAAAACAGCTACGCCACCTTGGCTCAGTTGGAGGCTGCTGGGGAGAGACTTCGATCTGTCCATGAAGAGGTGGAAGAATTATTATCAAGACCTATTGTAACAGAAGCATTGGCACAACGGGGACTATCACGAGCGGATCTTGGTCGCAGTGAAGATGGGCAAGCCAGTAGGAAGAGGCGTAGGATACGGAGCGACGACACCTCGCCGCCGGCAATATACCCTCGACCTTATGGCTATGACGGACAAGCTGTACCCGCCATACTGCGAATGGAGGTCATGAGCTCAGATGGTGGAACAATGCCGCCATACATGACTCCACTACTGACTTCTCGAAGAGGCTCAATGCATCTTGGGCCGCGGGAATACTCGGCACGAAACGTCCTTCGACCTGATAGAAGTGTTTACTGCACGAGTGCGAGCAAGTGTAACATGGTGCTGTGTCATGAGGCAGAAGCATTATTCAATCTTTCGAAGCTGGTTATCAGGGCGCCTAAAACTGGTTATACACATCCCTTGCAACAAGGACTGATATTTGTCGGGTTGCACAAAGATGAGCTATTTGCTTCGACGCGAGACTACAAAATAACACATTTCGAGGATAGCCAGTTTGCGAGCTTCATACCTGGCAGAGAGCGCCGTGACCACAGAGCTCACCAGCAAACTGGCCAGGGCACTCCTTTCGCTACAGCTCTTACTCCACAAAGAGCAGGGGTAAGAGATGCTCTGGCAGATGAGATACATCCAGATTGTGATCAGGATCAGGAATCCCGAACTGTTCAACTCGAGCCGTTCACAGAAGACGACTCCGGAGATGACTCTGAAGAAGAGCAGGAGGAAGGCCATGCCATCGATCCGACTCTGCTCCAGCTCCCCCAGAACACTGATTCTGATCCTGATTCATCTGATAGCGACGACACTCGACCAGATCGTCCACCTAGAGCGCCTACTCCACCAGTCGTCGATAGTGAAACAGCCGTCTTCAATGCTGCATCCATATTAGGAGTAGAGGCAGGAGATGAGGAGGACAACGATGTCGACCTTGACGAACTTTATCGACGTGGGACACAAGCTCAGGCGAGGCGAAACGTCCATCATCCCTCCGCAACATGGCAGGCGCCTCCCTATCCCGAGCCTCTCCCCATGCCACAGCAGCAGATACATACCACAAACCCAGCCAATACCGCCCATGGCGCAGAGTCTCAAGTCGCAACAGCCACAAGCATGACTCCACCTCAGTCCACAACCACTCTCCTTACCCCACTAGCCCACTTCCACCTTCGAGCCAATCCATCGCCCGAGTCCCGCAATTTCGCCTCAATGTCTCGCCGCCGCCAAGACACCCGACCGCAACCAGTCCACGTTGGTGAATTTGCTCAGTCTGGACTGCATGACAACTACGACGAACCCGAGTTCGTCTCCGACTACTCCGAAACACCACCACCACCGCCTGATCCCAGCGAACCAATGCGGATCATCACCCCTCGAAGTCCACCCCAATTGCTCGTGCAACATCCACGTAAAACCAGCCAGGGAGATGGCACAAGCACTACGAGAGTGACGACGAGACTCTCCAAGGACGGCTGTAGTGTCACCATTACCTTTTCTCCACCCGTCAGCGCCCGCTATCTCCTTATCAAGATGTGGCGTGAAAATCCTCAGATCAATGAGGGACTAGCTCGAAGATATCCCAATGATCCTCTAGTGCAAGCATCGAGGCGGATGCAGAGAATATATGAAAGGGATCATGAGGACGCGGATCAAGGTAACATAGACATTGAGAGAGTGGAAGCTTGGGGAACACAGGGGCGGGTGTGGTGTCCCAGTGAGACAATTCTTTAGTGAGTTGGCTTAGCTGTTGATAGGGGCATATGGAATCGCAGTCACTTAATGCAAAAAAGTTTCGAGTCCCATTGCCCGTGCTTGTATCAACTTAAGTCTTGATTCTAACAATGATTGTGCTACAGACTAATACTGCATCATGAGTCTTCTTGCCGCCCAGAGTGGAAACGTGATGGTCTTGTAACTAGGCGGATTCTCCAAGAAGCGAGCCACGCTCGATCCCGCTGGTTCGAGCACGAGACAAGTATGCGCACCATTTGGACCCTCGTGTAGAAAGTGGTCAATGAGCTTAATGACCTTAGAGGTCATGTTTTGGCGGATAGTTTCGTGGAACATAATTTCTTCGGAGAAATGAGATGCCGCAGCACGACCAATCTTTAGTGCTACGTATCGTGAATGACTTGCAAAACTGTCAGTGCCGAAGCACCACTAGGTCAGGTTTGTATAATGACTTACTGCCGATCAACTGCAAGCCAAACAGTCGAAAACGACCCTCGTCCAATTTTCCGGCAAACTTGATATTGTCCTTGCTTGAAGACATCGCCGACTTCTACTGGATGATATCCACTAGGACGAGAGTTCTCGACCCATTCTTCCGACATGTCATTAATTGGCTTGAATCTCCATTGCGATTTGTTTGATGGTCGATCTGCGGATGGTATTGTAGCACGTTCGCCTGACGTGCTTCGCGAGCGAGATAGAGAAGACAGGGGTGCTAAGTTGACGATCACCATCTCTGAGAGAGTGTCACGAGTGTGCAATAAGTAAGGTAGGCGTACTGGCACGTGATCGTGACTCACGTTCCTGCCCCTAGTATCAGCTTAGAGTTCTTGCCGCTGTCCATGCATCCTTAGACTGATTGAGGCTTGTGCAATAAGCTACCTATATCGCCTACGACGCCAACGGGACGTGTTATAAAGATGCGAGTTTTACAAGGTCGTCCCTCTTCGGACTCCCCTGAGGTCGTTTGTTATCCGCCTGGGATTGAAGCAGGTTCACGTTATCAGCTTTGGAAGAAGTGAAGTCTCCTAATATTGAGACAAGATAATGGTATTGTGCCATATTCAGAACATGCATGTCGAAGGAATCTCTCAAGGCTTGAGATCTTCAAGCTCGGACGCGGTCCGTTACGCACGAGGTATGAGTAACGTGCTTGGACACTGGGTTCGTCCATGCTGTGTATGGGTCTCTGGCTGAGGTACAGCATGCATGCTTTAGACTCTGCAACTTTCACTGTACCTAGCGATTTGTGCAGTGGGATGAGGGCTATTCTGTTGCTTCTTCCATGATCAATTGGGATGGAAATGAATCTTGCCAAAGAAAATAGTCGAACTGGTCCAGGCTACGCTCACCTACGCTCACCAACCTTGTATCGGAGCAGGTCTGCTAGGCTTTCGACCATGACAGTCATGACAGTTTTCTGTTTTACGTTGCATGACTGAAATCTAGCTCTACAGGCCTCACAAGGAGCCACTTGCTCTAAGTAAAACAAGGCTGGTGTCGTTCTTTATATTGGAAATGTCGCGACTACCCCTCAGATGTAGTCTGCCGAGGTGTAGATCCGAGGGATAGTGCGCAACATTCTTCGAGTATATTAAGCACGAGGGAGACCAGCCTTGTTTTGTAACTTTGAAGCATAACCACATTGCAGCACAGGCTTACTGCTGATATCCTTGCCAGGTCCTTACCGAGTTACAGGAGCTTCATGACTAGCACATGCTCGCGTTGTATGATTACATGTGTATCGCAGCGTAGTCGAAATCCACCCAGGAAAAAATCAGGCCCATGGCTCTAGTACCAGAGCAGGTATGAACCGATGGGCTCGAGAAGGAGCGTTGTCGTTGTGAGTGAAAGAAGTCCAAAAGCAATTTCATGTTGGAAAGCGATGGAAAAGATAGAGGCGTTTTTTCGGTATCGGGCATTCTTCAGATATCGATGGTTGCCACATCGAATTGTAGAAATAGACATCATCGTGTTCGCTTTCTTTTCGTTCGTTTCTCTTTCTATATTATTGCCACTATTTCTTATTGTGCTTGTTCATTTGTGTAGTGTGTTTTTATTGTATCAATATGAGCAAGAAAGGTGACTATGCCGCTGTGCGCAAGGACATTGTAAAACTGCTTCACCAGCCTGAATATGATGATGGATCAGCCGGTAGGCACGTTTCCCTAAGTATTATTTCTCGTGGTTTAATTTTCTCTATAGGTCCTGTTCTGGTCAGGCTGGCGTGGCATGCTTCGGGGACATATGATGTCGAGACTGACACAGGAGGAAGCAATGGAGCAGGTATAAGCCTCTATGAACTGTATTAGAAAAAAATGCTAATCCTTATGCAGGCATGAGATACGAAGCAGAAGGTGGCGATCCTTCCAATGCAGGCCTCCAACATGCACGCGTTTTCCTCGAGCCAGTCAAGTCAGCACATCCCTGGATCACATATGCTGATCTGTGGACACTGGCTGCTGTTGTTGCTATCCAAGAAATGGGTGGACCAGAAATTCATTGGCAAGCAGGAAGGACGGATTATGTGGATGATTCGAAGCTTCCACCAAGAGGTCGCCTGCCAGACGGCAGCAAGGGAGCAGACCATATTCGATTCATCTTCTACCGTATGGGCTTTAATGACCAGGAGATTGTGGCACTTTCGGGAGCACATAATCTAGGACGCTGTCACGTGAGTAATTGTCTTGTTTCATGCACGCTGACATCAATCTAATCTTCCTCTAGGCAGACAGAAGCGGCTTTCATGGTGCATGGGTGAACAACCCGACACGATTCTCAAACACTTACTTCAGACTCATGACTTCACTGGATTGGAACAAGAAAACTGTACCAGAGTCAGGCGTGGAGCAGTTTGTCAATTATGATGAGGACACCGAGACTGAACTCATGATGCTGCCCACCGATCTCGCACTCAAGTCCGATCCGAAGTTTGCACCGCATGTGTACAGATACGCCAAGGACAAAGATGTGTTTTTCGAGGAATTTGCTAAAGTATTTGCTAAACTACTTGAGCTTGGTATTCAACGAGATGCCAATGGGAAGATCACCAACTCGGATAATGTAGGCGGTGGCTACCACAGCGCACCCAAGAAGAAGGACACAGCTGGTGCTCCAAGTAAGAGTAATGAGGAGGCTGATCCGTTGATGAAGGAGAATAAGAAGTATCAGCAACATCACGAGCCTATTAGGGCAAGGCTTTGATGCAAGAATTAGTTGTAATATATGGTGTGGCTTTCTGGGTAGTAATGGGAAGATGTAATGCAAAAGGGCGTTGGGAAGAGCATCTGCATTTTGGGCGACACAAGCATAGCATTGGATACAGATACAGATACAGCATTAGACATAGACAATAGACGAGACATACTTACATAGACCACCGAGTTTTTAGACAAAGAGCTTCAGAATCCGATTATTGCCAATGTTTTGCACGACTTCCAATAATGAGTACCTTGCTGGGAGCCTGGGCCGGCCTTGATTCCGAGTTTTCCCGAGATGCGATTTCTTGGAACTCGACCAACCACTTCCGCATCCCACTTACATGGCAGCCTAGCTCACATCATTGGTGCTTCTACACCTGACTTCTCACAAGTGCTGAAGTAGTCTTGCACAAGACATTCACCCAGCAGTATCATAATGCAGTGAAAAACTATCACGCATCTGCAAGCTTGTGGTACCTGCTATCCTAGGCAACACCATCACATCCTAGCAGGTCTAGTCTTCAAGCGTCCCCCCTTTGCCCTCCGACAGACAAGATGCCCACGACGAACCAAGGCCGTCCATTCTTCACGAACTTCTTCGCAGCCTTTCGCGCACATGCTGCTCTTCAAAAGTCCTCATCTCCAGCATCAGTTGCAATAACCTCCAACCTTCCATCTACCCGTTTGCCAATACCCACCACATCGCTCCCAACTTCACCAACGTCAACCGGCGCGACCCGATCAATCACAACGAAAAGGTCAACATCATCAATCACACTCTCCAGCTCGCCTACAAACTCAGCACTGGCATTATCTCCGCCACAAGCAGTACCTATACCAACACCAACCTTTCGTTCATCCAGACCATTACAGTCACCCTACGCAGCTGGCACACCGCAAGCACGAGGAAGACAAGGCGATTCAGCAAGTTCGAGATACTATGAGAATAATCCTCCAGCACCACTCACACTGCCACAAACCTCATGCAGCAGCAGCAGTGGTCCTACATATCCTTCATCACCAGTCTACGGACCCAGTCCCTTCTCACAGCGCAGCCGAACTCCATCACTGACACGGCAACGAACACGGCGAGGGTCCGATAGCTCGAGCGAGGGCGGCCTTCCAGTGAGTTCGTCGTATGGCGCAGGCATGAAAGGGAGAGATACTGGAGTTGCAGGGTGGGACATCGGCGCGACTGCCAATGCAGCACCGGAGAAATGGTATATAGGTGGAAGGACGGCACAAGGAGAAGAAAGATTCTATAAGCTAGGGCTTGTCAAGAGATACGGAAGCGAGGATAGGCTCAGTCTTGATCGATTGAGTCTGTAAGCTAGTTATGAGTAGGATTTGTACAGTCGAGGTTTGTTGAGGGTGCATTGGGAAAGGCGTATGCGAGCATGGAAGTAATTATGGCAAGGCGTTCCGGAACTTGCCTCTGGGCGGAAAGTCTATCGTAGTGAGGGCAAGGTTTATATAGCTAGCAGCATAAATGGTCGCCACAAGATTTCGAAGTTGTGTCGTCCTTGTTTGCGTGAGCTATCATGCATGAGTCTCTCCACCTCGGCCTTAGTTTCTTCTATCTCGCCGTGGAGGCACAAGCTTAGCACAGTCTGTCTAATGGACGACTGCAATCTTGCGGTTGTGTTTCTAGTAAGCCAGGAAGGAAATTCAACGCAACCAAGTTACTAACGGAAGAGAAACGAAGAAGAGGTTAGGACGATTATCTAATCAAGCCCTAAATTTAAGGTTCCTCGACCTTGAAACATCAATGAGGAAGCGACGACATTCAATTGTTGATATCCGCTGCCAAATCTTACCCTACACACTTCATCTCTACACCAACAAACACATCATGTCTGCCTCATCCGGAAGCGCCGTACGTTCATTCCCACTCACCTGTATCTCCTCCCGCCACTTTCCGAAGCATGACATCTATGGAAGAGGCAAAGGCAGCGCTAGCCCAGCACCAGTCGAAGCCCGCACGACCACCATTTTGTGCTCTGTATCCTCGCCCACCGCTACGAACAATCTTCAGCAAAACAAGCACAGCCTTTTACGACGACGATACCGAGAAATAACAAGAAGAAAGTATGCTAATGCATCACTATAATAGATCGGCCATCACGGCTTCGCTCCTCCAGGTCTTCGCCCTGATTACAAGACCTACAGCTCTCCTCATGCACCTTCGTAAGTCAATTCCCATCTAAAAACTATGAAAGCCGCCGAGACCACATCACTCCGAGACTGTACATCGGCTTGAGGAAGCAAGGAAGACATTGGGCACAGCAGCACCTCTTCTTCCGACGTGGCGGTGTCGAATATGGAAGAAATAAAGAATGGAGGGATCAGAAGCATGCGTATAGAGATACACCAGCACAACACGTTCAGAATTCAACCTTGGCTAACACACAACTCTTCTCACGAACAGCTACAAAGTCTCCCCCAATTTCCACGGCATCAACTACCGCACCGTCAGCAAAGTGTACGTCCAGTCTCCAACCCACCTTCCATCCTCTGTCTCTCCAATCACCTCCCGCCACTATACATCCCATCACTACACAACCTCAAACAAAACCTACCCATTCTAACAACTACACAACAGCGGAGGCTCACTAGCCGCCTTCGGTGTCGCAGCTGGCGTGGGCGCCATTTTCTTCCTCGCAGATGTTCCTCGCGTACGGATAGATATTATGCAGAAGGTGCCTTTCATTGGGCAGTTTTATGAGAAGAGTGTCGCGCCTGAGGATAACCCTTTCTGAGCGTGTTTGCACGACGGAGAGCGGGGTGTGGAGAAATGCTTATTGCGGGTTGAGAGTGGAGACGATGAAGCGAGAAGGAGTGGAATGGTGATGGTGGTCAGAAAGAAAGTGGTTTTGTACAGTATAGATTGATTGACAAGGATTGCAAAACGGCAACCGCTTTTTGTTTCTCTCTTCTCTCGCTCCACTATCTGTTATGCGATGTGGCTCCTTTAAACACTACTTGTTCTCTCCTTGCGAGACGCTTTCACAATGGCTTCTCTCTATCTTGATTATCTCGAGCGGCTTTGTCCGTGCTCGATAGCCACATTGTCGCCCCCACTTAACAGAGGACTCCCCTTTGGTTCTGCTAAGTAGTCATCCCTAATAGGCCTTGAAGGTGAACTGGCCTGCTAGTCTAGCGTCCTGCCCTGACTCAGAGCAAATCGCATTGCTCCCCAGTTCAGTCTTCTCAAAGGACGAGTCTTTGAGAAGGGTTTTATAGCGTAGCAATAAACTAGACGCAAAATCGTGATCACTTAGCTTATGAGCCAAGACGAGCAACGTTTTGTCTCCAGTGGTGCAGAATTCACACGCCTGTGCCGGGAAATGCACCGGCCTTGGATAATACCACTTTGGCATGTTCGCGCGAGATGTAACCTTTCATCAGGTTCTAGCATTGAGCACTTCGTTAGCTTTCTGGACGCTGGAACACCGCACGGTGCAAATGTTTGTGACCGAGGAGGAAGGAAAGAAGAAGGAAGAGGAAAAGAAAAATCGGCCTGAGCCGGGAAAGCTCGCTCACCTTATAAATCATATTCGCAATCAAACACTCCACCTCATCCCTCCCGACCTCCTCCACTCTCGCATTCCCCACTCCGTCTTCCTCGCCTTGCCCTCCACCTCCGGCACCACCATCTGAAAATCCCTGTAAACTGCACCTCATCCCGGCCACAAACTCCACCAGCCCAACTCTCGTCCTCCTTGCACCTCCCTCCTCAAACCCACCCGCCAGAAAAACCTTGCGAAACAAATTGCGCAGACAGATATCTCTGCCCCGTTCCAACGTCAGATAGATCCGCTGTTTGACGAATTCGTCCAGATTTGCCGCTAAAGCTCTGTCGAAGGCAGACAGGTCGCCACGCCGGATGGCCGTGCACAGGGGCGTGAAGAGGTGGTGCAGAGTTGGATACGGGGCGAGGAGGGTGGCGGAGGGGATGGTGTGTGTTATGAGGAGGTGACAGGGGATGAGGTAGGTGAGGATTTTTTGGCGGTGCGGGGAGGGCGTGGGGTGGGAGGGACAGAGAGCGAGGGCGTGTGTGAGGTGGGCTTCTGCCTGTAGGATGTGTTAGCAGTGGTTGTAGTGGTGCTTGAGAGGCAGGTTGGTTGGTATAACAAGTGGGTGGGATGAGGTGAGAAAGATCGTACGTTTGTATAGTCTTCTTCGAGGAAGCGAATTACACCGACGTAATATTCGAAGGTGACGATGTGTGATTTGGGAAATTTGTCGAGGGAGGGCATGTCTGTTGATGTTGCTTGTAGGGAGCGCAGGATGTTTTTGCAGAGGTTGATGGAGTTGAGCTGGATTAGTGTTAGTGTTAGCTTGTTCTAATACTCTTATTTCGACGATAAAATAGCTTTTCCCTCTTGAGCTGCTTTCTTTCTTTCTTTCTTCCAGGAAATGCTTACCTTGAAGTACGTCTTGAACAACAAGTTCGTAATGTAGTATATCGCCCACTTCCTAGACTCATCAATCGGCGCCCTGCAAACGCACATCATTAGCACTGGTTCTCTATCCTTCTTTCTCTCCTGACACCCCATCTCACACCATACAGCAAACTCACCTATCACTAATACACATTCCAAAAATGCGATTAATCTGCCTCGCCGCGTCCTCCAGCTTCTCATTCACACCCATACTGCCCACCACATCATCCCCAAACCCAGCACTACTAAGCATCACATTGCCCGTCCCCATCTTCGCAGCCTGCTCATCCGCTCTGATTGCAAACTCTCTCAAATACTTGCCCGCCACATACAAACACGGCAACGTCCAAATGGCAAACGCGCCCGACGTATAGCCTCGCAGTAGAACATTGACAAAATCCTTCCATGTATCGTATTGGCGGGCATATTGTTCACACCTCTTGCTCTGACTCACGTTGATACTGTACTCTTCGTTCCTATCATATGCCTGGGCAAACTTCCAATAAGCGACGTAGAGATCCAGCCAGGCACGGGCGTCTGATTTGGAAAGGCCAAGGGCACTGTTATAGACTGTTCTGTAGCGAATGTCTGTTTCGATCTTGGAGGGTGTCGAGTCGTGGGCGAAGGCGTGGACGAGGTGAGGGTGTTTAGGAGGCCCGGAGATGTCGAGGGTGGAGGCTAAGAGGTAGCCGTTGCGGTGCTCGTGGGCGGTGTTGAAGATGGCGAAGAGGGCGTCCATGGTGGGAGATGGGTTGTGGGACGAAGGGGTGGAGTGGTGTAGCTTCAGTGAGTAGTCAGGACTAGTGATGGAGGTTGTGGGAGAAGTGTCGACTGGAGTCTCTCATCGCTGTAAGGAAGTCACGTTCCATTGGCCTTTCATGGTGAGTTGTTATTCTTGAAAGATCTGGGATCGATATGTATGCAGCACATGTCATTGTTTACCATCGTCATTCATGATTTGGTCTGATGTTGAACAATATGTACTTCTACTTTATATACATCGACCAACATCTACTGTCATTCCATAGCGATATCGTCATCCTCTGCAGTGGCATTGCTTTGTCCTTCCGGCTTTTGAGTGCTCTCTTGAACAATTGAATCTTCTGCATCTGCCATTGCGGTATCCTGTTCTGTTGTCTGGTCTTCTCTAGCTTCTGACAAACCAATACCGGCCATCTCGGCCTTGACTTCCTCCACCTCACCTTCCGTCGCAGGTGCACGACCGACAGCTGCTCCCATATCCAGCACTTGACCTGGTCCAGTCTGAGGTTCTTGACTTCCGATATCCTCCGCGCCAATGTGTGTGGGACCTTCGACGGGCGCTGTCGCATCCTTGGTCGCGTCATCCTTGTCGCCACCGGTTAATCCATTGGCTACTGTGTCTTCCATGCGTGGTGATGTAGATGTCACCAACGTAAATCCCGTGCTAGCAGTAGACCCTATTGGTGCAGGACGATCGCTCGCTTCCTGCTCTTGCCGTAGCAACTCACCCTGTGTGATGCCGCCTTCTTCTCGTAACTGCTCTTCCATAGTCGTCATTTCAGTATCTTCATCCTTTGGCTCGTCCACACCATTTACAACCACACCGTTTGCAGCATGTGTGTCTGCAACCTGCAAAGAGCCAGTACGTGGCCGAGACATACCATTGACAAGCCATGGTATAGGTGTGAGCAGAGCACCTCCTAAGTTGTCATCGTAGTGGCCAGGGCCACTATATGGAAGGTGCCCAGTACCGTTGACAAGATGTGGACTCAGTGGGTCAGTTGATGGTAATGGATAACTGTTACTACTCGATGAGACTGATACTACGCGATCAAGGGCATTAAGATATGTATGTAGACGCGTATAATACTGTTTAGGGCGTAGAATGAGCTCGGCAAGACGTTGTATGGTGTGAGGAGGTTGTGTCGAGAAGTTTATTGTCAAAGTTGTCTTGATGTGCGAAAGAAGTGTAAGGAGCGGTGCAGGTAATGTGCCAGTGGGCAAATCCACGGGGTCTGTGTTCTCGGTTCTAGAAGGGGAATGAGGCGCTGCGGAAGAGTCATCAAGAAGTTGTGGAGGCGAGCTGGGTGGCGCGTTTTCTGTGCTTGTTGTGTTTGAGGTCAGGGCGGAGGAGCTGGATAGTCCATCAGTTCGCGGCTTCGGCGGTGTAGACGGCGGTAGAGGATTGACGACTCTGCTTGGTATTCGAGGTATTGGAAAGTCATTATGTGCAATCTAGGTAGACATAGTCGCGTCAATAGTTGCGTTTTCGTGGCAGAGGGCATTCGTACATGTTCTATGCGCTCCAGCACAAATTCAAGGACTGGAGGCCATAACGATCTATCTCTGTGTCATTAGCGCTACCTCTTGCACACTCTGCCACAAAACTTACGAATCGAAGGTAGCATCCTTTGCTGCTTGCTCGAGAAGCTCTTCACCTGTCACGTGCGTCAGTTTTGGTGTCTTCGGGAAGATACGCTGCAGGCAGGAGCAGGCAGATTGTGTGTCCTACTAGACATGATAGAGGAGCAGGGCAATGTCAACGCATGCTGAAAGTGTGCTGTCGCAAGAAACGATCAAAATAAAAACAGACATCTCAAACAAATGCACGTCATTGAGGTGTCTGAAACAACAGGGTCCTACTTGGCTGAGACCCCACAGTCGCAAGATCTACACGATTACTGTATATGTCCGTGCCCACATCGTGCAGATGGTCCACGTCGTCGTCAGAAGTCGTTGTTCAGGTGGAAGGGCAAAGGTTGCGCTGCGGAGAGTGCCCGTAGACCTTCTAAACTTTAAGAGTGTATTGGACTACAACTATCGTTTACGGGAGAGCCTGGGATATTATAGAAGGGCATAAGATGAGTTAGCCTGAAGAAAGTTAGGGTACTCTTCACAGCACGCACGAGTCCCGACGACTACGTGGTTCGCTACGGCTCACCCGAGAGTGATAAGGAGATGCAGAGTGATCGTAAAGCATCATCATTTCGTCCTTCGTAACCCCCAGGGTATATAATATACAAGAAAGACCCATATAATGCAGCGAAATGCCAAACATCCAAACTCGAACTCAACCAACCCAACCCCTTCACTAGACGCGGAAACACATGTTATCATCAAATCGTCGTTATCCATCTTCTGTTATCAATCAGCCTAGGCATCAAGTGCTATTCGTCGATTCGGTGGGCGTTGATGTGTGGTATTCATTGGGATTTCTTCCAGATCCCTATCATTCTGTCGATCAAAAAGCCCTTTGCCAAACTTGCTCGTGCATATGCTGGCAATAATGATTGTAGTTACTAGCAGAATTATTGTAATGATGGCGAAGGTGGTGAGAGAGCGTCGAGCTGGTAGATAGTCATCGATTCGTGATGTTGGCCCGAACCACATACGAAAGAGCTTGAAACCAAAATAACCAAGTGCAGCCACATAGATCGCCTGGAATATGTCAACAAGACCAATCAGAATTCTTAGGCTTGATGTCAGATACTTACGATAGTGGCTCCCATGCCTAGACCAGTCTCCTGCTTTGCGCAATAATACGCAAATAACAAAACAGCAATGGTGACAGGTATTGCCGCTATTGTTAAATAGAACTCGGCACTTCCAGTGTCCTCCACCACGACCAAGAACAAGACAGTGAATGCCAGGAAAAAGAAGAAGTCGAACTTGAGTAGGGAAATATACACCTGTGAACAAAGGTTAGCAGAAGCTTGGTACAATTGGGTTGAAATCAAGGCGTGCCTCCAAGTATCGCACTGCGGTTTTCACATCTTTACTCGCACCACGCTGATCGTACAGATCCTTTGTGAACTCCTTGAATAGGAACCAGGCAATGATCACCATTAGTACAGTCCCCAGACCGATGACCGCAGGCATGGCAATGATATAGGGATGCACCTGGCTTTTGAAGTCAAACTCGATGGCTGGCCCTGCATTCCCTGCTGGCGGTGTTTGAGCTCCGAGGTATTCCACCACATCCGACAGTTGTAGGAACTGTATTGCTGCTTCGATGAGCAGACCGATATTGTAAAGACACAACCCAATGACCTGAATAGTATTCTTGAGTCGCAAAGCATCCCATACGAGGGCAACTTCATAGCAGAAACCGAAAATGAAAAGAGCCAGATATGTAGGCACTGTAGCGGCGTATGGCTTCGAGGCATCCTGCTTACGGACCCACGGAGCAAGATCGACTTGGAACTCGGCGAAGACATAGCTCTCGATTCCTAATGCGATTACTGCTTGAACAAGGACGACACCCAGGAACCACCACTGAGCCTTTGTGTAACCCCGACGAGCATTCCCGCGCAATGTCCCCGTCGCACTGCGACCTAACGTGCCACCCTGACCAAGGTATGCAGTGTCTACTCCTGGATATGGTGAAGGTGTTGGACTTATTTCGAGTGAATGTTCGTCATAGGCGGAAAACTTATAAGCAGAGCCACTGGGAGATTCGTCGCGCATATGGGAGCCTCCGTCAGCGCGTTGATACCGGGGCTGCGTCAAGCCTGGTGGCTGGAGATGCATCTTGAAAATGATTTATATTGAGTCGCGCTCTAGGCGCACTTTTCCGGGTTGTCCAATATCGTTGACTGCTAGATCGTCGCGTGTCAACTTGGTCGTGACAAAGGTGTAGGCGTAGTTAAATGTTGAGAACAATGAGAAGGTGTAGAGTCTTGAAGGCACTGCGTCGTGTGGCCGCCGCTTAATGAAAGTGATAGAGTAGGATGTGGCCAAGGCGCTTTATCTTGAGGGTCGTGTGCTGGTGAGAGGCGATCTGGAGGCGTAGTATGATGTGGCTTTGAGATGGGGAGAATGCAATACGTTGATGGGTTACACAAAGAACGAGGCAAGACTCGACAAGGATGGCAAGGAAATCTCCCAATCGACATTGGATGAACTGCGCGTGGCTTGGCATAAACTCTGCCACGCTCGCGTTTCCAAACTTTAGTCCTCATTGACTTTATATGTACCTTCGACTCAACTAATTGCTCATAACACACCATTAACCTCGTTGTCATGAGGCTAGCATCATTGGCATAGCATCACCTGGCAATCCACTTATGCGTTGGCGTGAGACTCAGCCTCAACCTCGAGGAAAGATTGCTGTAGTGCACGACCTACCCCGTTCGCTCCAAAATTAAGCGTCTGTATCCTACCCCGTTTCAAAATTGAGTATCCATCCAGTCATCTTCACAGCCTAGGACATAGCTGACTTCATACTTGAATAGGCGCCTATCCTAGGTCCTACCTTATTGAGAGTGTAAGAGGGCGGAGGGGGTCTAGCTAACATAAAAGTACTCCAGCACTCCCCACGCTTGGGTGTAGCAGAGTAGAAATCAGATATCGACATCTGAACTGGGGTAAGATACCTGGTCGTTTAGCAGTTATGTTCACAGCCTTGGATATAGCTAGATTCGTGGTTTGATGGGCAACCATCTCAGACCCTACATCACTAAGAATGCGGCAGGGAGGGGGTCTAGCTAATACTAAAGTACTACAGCACTCCTTACACTAGCAGTATCGAAACCGGACATCGACATCTGAACTAGGGTAGAGAAAGAGAAGCGGTCTGTATTATATAAGCCTCAGCCACAGCCTTCTGGACACTAATTCACAGCATATCTCCACTGGATCACATCTTCTCGAAATCCTCACCATTGAGAGGATCTGCTTCGTCGTCATCATCTAGCAGGTCATCGTACAGGCTTCGTCCTACACCATCCTCAGCGCCCTCGTCATTGGCAATGCTCAGCACCTTCTCCACGAGCTTTATTGTTGGTCTCAAGGGTAGACCGACGACGTTATCATAGCTGCCATCGATCCGGTCTACGAACAGGGCGCCTATACCTTGTATGCCATAACCGCCGGCTTTGTCGGCGCCCTCTCGTGTCCTGACGTAAGCAAGTATGTCTGCATCTGATACTGTATTAATGTTAGCAGTCTGGTGTACCATATAGTGGACACGCTTCCAACGTACTGTCTCCTGCGAATTTGACAGAAGTGTCTTCCACTATCGTCTCCAGCACGTAGCCAGGATCCCTTGCGCTTGCCAATGGCGCACAAACAGATACTGCGGTGTATACTTTGTGCCAGCCTCCTCTATCAGTTCTGCTAGATCTGCCAGTAGGACCTGCAACGGGTACACTTCTGACATTGCCCTCGCCTCTCATGCCCGTGCCAAGTCCCATGCTCTCCACCTGTCTCGCTGCAGCCTCAACCATCGCGTGATCTGTTCCTCCTTGTCCAACACGTCCTCCATCCCGTAAGGCCTTTAGCATCTCAATATGTTGTCGTTCACTTCTCGGCTTCTCCATTATCTCTCCACTATT